>JAANMW010000624.1_pt1 | contig 41227 bp, 59 predicted proteins | sample 7279671 | NCBI WGS metagenome assembly JAANMW01 (sample SAMN14094541, study PRJNA606508) | bioreactor metagenome | isolation source: A lab-scale SPAN reactor treating ammonium-rich wastewater day 247 | place: Ireland: Galway | collected 2017-09-19 | reverse complement strand
TTTCGAGTAGCACCTCGGGTCCCCATCGTCTAGAGGCCTAGGACATCGCCCTTTCACGGCGGTAACCGGGGTTCGAATCCCCGTGGGGACGCCACCTTAACCCCACTTGCGCCAACTCGATAACGAATCGAGCCGGCGCGAGTGGCGGGATCCAGCACGATCTTCTCGATGAAGCCGCCGAGGAAGTCCTTCAGGGCGGCGCGATCGAGATCGGCCATGTCTTCGGCCAGGGCGTCGAGCATTCGACGCACGTCGCTTTCCTTCACGGCCGCCAGCGTCTTGGCGCGCCGCGTCTCTTCTTCCAGCCTGGCCAGCCGCTGGCTGGTCGTCTCGCGTTCCTTCTCCAGCTCATCCAGTCGCCGCAGTAGGGGCCCGGGCATGTCTGCCTCCTCGAGGAGGCCTGTCAGCTTGCGGATCCGCGCGTCGGTGTCGCGCTGCTCGGCCTGCAGGGCCTGCAGCTCGGCGCCGTCGCCTGGCTGTTGCGCCGCCCGGGCGGTTTCGGTCATGGCCTTGACGATGGCGTCGCTGCGGATGTCGATGGCCACTTGCTGCATGACGGCCTCCTCGAGCATGGTCGAGCGGATGTTTGCGCTGCCGGCGCGGTAGTTGCCGGCATTGCCATGCCAGGCCTCGCCGTCGGGCGTCAGGATCTTGCCGGCCAGGAGGTAGTCCGATGCGCGGGCGCGGGTTGCCCGGGCGGCTTTATTGCCCTCCAGGCGCGCCAGGATGGCTTCGGCGGTCGCGTCGGTGATGAGGGCGGCGTGTGTGTCGCGCTGGATGACCCATTCGCTCTTGGGGCGACGTCGGCCGCCGGCGCCCCCTTCTTCCTTGCCGCGGTGCATGTTCCAGACGGTATGGCCGGCGTAGGTGAGGGCGGACCATTCCAGGTGCGCCAGGCTGCTGGGTGCGAGATCGATGCCGAGCGCCTGGGCGAGCTGGCGGCCGCTCTTTCCGGCAGCGCGGCCTTTGAGCCAGGCGGCGATCTTCTCGCCATTGGCGTCCGGCTCGAGGCGGCTCTTCAACACGGGCTGGCCGTCGCGGACGACGCCGGTGTCGATCGGCACCAGGCGGTAGCCGTAGGGCGCGCGGCCGCCGGCGCGGTAGCCGTTGCGGACGTTCTCGGCCATGCCGGCGAGGCCCTTCTCGCGGCTCATGAGGCTGTGCACCTCGTCCATCGCCTGCAGCACGCTGTCGAGGATCACCTGGGAGATCGGGTCGACCTCGGGGACCTTGGCGAAGATGATGTCGATGCCGAGCTTCTTGCACTCGTGCCGGAAGGCCTCGGCGATGTAGCGGCGGCGGCCGATGCGGCTGGTGTCGTAGATGAGGATGGCGGACCAGGCGCGGCCGCGCGCCTTCATGTCGCGCAGGAGCTGCTGAAAGCCGGGACGGTCGGTGTCCTTGCCGGATTCGACGGCGTCGGCGTACTCAGCGACGACGACCAGGTCGCGCGACCTGGCCAGCGTCAGCAGCTCGTGACGCTGCGCCTGGATCGAGATCGCGCTGCGGTCCTTCGACGACCGACAGTAGAGGGCGGCTTGTCTTGGCATGGAAGTCCAGCACCAGCGCCACGGCCGCTTCGGCGACCAGGCGGGCGTCCGGTTGGTTTTCGGCGGTGATTGTGAGCGCGGGGCGGGGCATGGTCAAGCCGAGGGGTACTCGTCGTGCAGCTGGCCATCGAGGTGGCGGCCGGCGGCTTTCTTGCCGGCACGGCAGCACCAGTTGTCGCGGTCTTGATTCTGATTCGATGGAAGCCACTCACCCCATTGCTTGAACAGGAACGGCACGCTCGCCTCCGCGCATTGGTCGCGCAGAGAGCGCACCCAGTCCGGGTGCATCGGCCGCGCCTTGTGGCCGCTCTCGCCGCCGGCGACAACCCAATCGATGCCGCGATCGCCGCACTCGCAGTTACGATGACCACAGCCGAGTGCATGCAGGCCATCGATGGTGCTTGAGTCAAGATTTACCGGCCCGAGCAGCGGCTCGGCCGAGATCCACCGCACCGCTGCAGGCGTCTGCAGCAGTCGCGGGATGCGCTCGCTTGCCGTAGCCTGGTCCTCGACGCTGACGCCGATCCAGACGTGCGGCAGCGGCCAGGGCATGTCCATCATGCCGGCCCAGCCGAGGCCCATGGAGGCGGCGAGGATGCGGCCTTTTCGCTCGGGGTTCCCCAGGTAAGCGCCCATTCTGGCGGCGCGTTTGGTCAGCACCTGATAGGTGTGCCAGCGCGATCGCGCCATGGCGGCGAACACGCGGTCGATGAATTCGTCGGGCACGTCCTCGTGAAAGAGGTCGGCCATGGAGTTGACGAAGATCCGCCGCGGCTTGGTCCAGCGGAAGGGCTGATCGAGGCGTTCCGGGTGGAAGCGCACGTCGGTGAAGGCGCGGCCGAAGTAGGCCGTCTTTGGGTTGGCCGACAGGCGCGCCCAGTCGCGCTCGGCGTAGCAGTGCTTGCATCCCTGGCTCACCTTGCTGCAGCCGGTCACCGGGTTCCAGGTGGCTTCGGTCCATTCGATGGCGGATTTATCGCTCATGGCATTCTCCGAATACCTTCCGTTCGATCGTCTGCAGGATCTCCTCCTGCTTCGGCGTGAGGCTGCGGCGCGCCTTCCATTCGCGCAGCCGCTCGCGCTCCCAGCTGGTGACGCCGCTCTGCCCCCAGACACCGGAGCATTCGGCCTCGATCTTCTCGATGCGGGCGACGTGGCTCATGCCTCGACCTCCGCGTCTTCCGCTGCCCAGTGATTGCGCATGCCGCGATACCAGATCCACGAGTAGTAGACGGAGAGGGCGAACATGCCCCACTGGCCGGCCTCGAAGGTGGCCCAGAGCCAGAAGGGTTGGCTGGCCAGGCCGATGGCCCAGCCCCAGTGCGCCCGCCGGCCCTTGCCGGAGAGCAGCCACATGGCGGCGGCGCTAAGGATGAGGATGGCGGACTGAGTGATCATTTCAGGTGGTGGCGCGTCACGCGCACGCCCGGGCGCTGCTCGATAACGGTGGTGCCGCCGGCGCAGCCTTCGCGGGGTTTTTGCCCTTCCCGGCCACCGGCGCGGCCTTGCCTTTCGCTTGCGCAGCAGAGGTGGGGGGTGAGGCCTTCGCGGCGGGTTTTTTCGGCTTGGGCGCGGTTTTGGCCTTCTCCTTGGCCTTGAATTCGGCGACGACGGCCTTCTTGATGGCCTCGGCGTCGATGTTGTAGGCATGGGCGGCTTCGAGGAGGCGCTCGGGCTTGCGGTCGAGCTGCCAGGTGCTGGCGAAGGTGTCATCGACCAGGGTCATTTCGATCACCAGGCGGCCGTGGTCGGCGGGCGGCAGTTCGGGCAGACGCTTCCTGAAGTCGGCGATCAGGGCGTGGTCGTCCTGCTTCTTGTCGGTGGGGCCGAGCCAAAGGCGCGCCAGGCGCTTCTTGGCATCAAAACCGAGATGCGCGAAGAATGCGTCAGCGACCCAGCGTTGCTCGAGGTCGTCCAAGTTCGGCTCGCGCTGGACGGCGGCGAAGTCCTGCGTCAGGTGGCTGCGGATGGCATCGAAGACGCGGCCGCGCCAGGCGTTCTCGACCTTGGCTTTCTGCTCGCGCTTCTTTGCCTCGGCGTTGACGGGGTTGCTCGGCCGGGCATCGAGCTTGATGCCCTTGGCCTCGAGGTGTTCCTTGAGGGTGGTCTTGGGCAGGATCTCGATGAGCTTGTCGGGCTGGTGCGGATCCACCAGCAGGGTGGGTGCCGGCGCGTTCTTGCCGAGCAGCTGGCGATAGGTCTTGCCCTTGGCGCCGGCGGCGAAGCAGTGGTCGTCCAGGGCAAGGTAGTCGCCCTGGACGTCGCTGTAGTGATTGGGCTTGACCTTCTTCGCTTCTTTGCCGGTGAGGACCTTCTGGCCGCGCGCTTCGGCCTCGGCGAGCACGGCGGCCAGGTGCGCTTCCTTCTTGGCGGTGAAGCAGGCGGGGTCGGTGCAGACGTCTGCGCTCTTCACGTCGGCGAAAAGGTCCGCCTGGTTGCCGGTCCGCTTGGGGCAGCCGGCGCAGTCGCCGCGCGGGAAGGGGGCCTCGGCCAGGCGCAGCATGTAGTGATTCTGGATGTGCTCGGCGGCGCGGCGGTAGGAGAGCGGCTCGTTGTCGAAGCGGGGTTTGAGGATCTCGACGAGCGCCTGGTCCTGCAGCGCCTCGGTGGGGATGCGGGCGATGAGCAGGGCGCGCGAGGGATCGAGGTCGCCCTTGAGCAGGGCCGCGCGCGCCTTCGCGCCGAGGTCGAGCAGCTTGAGCTGGGCGTAGACGTGGGAGCGGCTTTTCTGGATGGCGGCGGCGATGGTGTCGACGTTGTGGCCGTGCTCCTTCATCAGTCGCCGGTAGCCTTCTGCCTCCTGGATGGCGGTCAGGTCCTTGCGCTTGAGGTTCTCGATGAGCTGCAGCTCGAGCGCTTCTTCATCGGTGAGTTCGCGCCAGAAAAACGGGATGTCGGCCTTGCCGGCGAGCTTGGAGGCCAGCCAGCGCCCTTCGCCCACGACGATCTCGTAGAGCACGCCGGCGGGCGCCTTGCCGCGCGCGGCCGGCCAGGGGCGGGCGGTGATGGGCTGGATGACGCCGTGGTCCTTGATGGTGACGGCGAGCTCCTCCAGGTAAGCCTTGTTGCCGGCGTGACGGTCGCCGTTGGTGAGCGACGGCGCGAAGTGGTCGAGCGGGGCGCGGGCGACCACCATGGCATCGGCGGGCGCGGTGACGGCGGATTCGGGTGCGTTCATATGGTCTCGGTCTCCTAGGCAGTGAGTCGATCAAGCGGGCTGATGGCGCCTTGCCCGCCGCGGTTGAGGACGTGGGTGTAGATCATGGTGGTGCTGACATCCGCGTGGCCGAGCAGCTCCTGCACGGTGCGGATGTCGGCACCGTTTTCCAGCAGGTGCGTGGCGAAGCTATGGCGCAGGGTGTGCGGATGCACAAGCTTCGGGATGCCGGCCGCCCGAGCGGCAGCACGCACGGCGCGCTGAATCACCCACTCGCCGACGTGGTGGCGGCGATAGACGCCGGTGCGCGGGTCGACGCTGTAGCTTTTCGCGGCGAAGACGTACTGCCAGGCCCACTGCTGGCCGGCCAGTGGGTACTTTCGCTCGATGGCGAAGGGCAGCTCGACGTCGGCGTGGCCGGTGGCGAGATCCTTGTCGTGCATCATGCGCCGCGCGGCCAGGTGGTCGCGCAGTTCGTCGAGAAGCGAAGCCGGCAGGACGGTAACGCGGTCCTTGTCGCCCTTGCCCTCGCGGATGACGATCTCGCGCCGATCGAGGTCGAGGTCCTTCACGCGCAGACGCAGGCCTTCCAGCAGCCGCATGCCAGTGCCGTAGAGCAGCTTGACGATGGTGCCGGAGGTGCCATGCACATGCCGCAGCAGTGCCGCCGTCTCGCGCTGGGTGAGCACCGCCGGCAGGCGCTTCGATTCCCGCGCCCGCACGATGCCGTCCAGCCAGGGCAACTCGACGCCGAGCACCTGTTTGTAAAGGTAGAGCACGGCATGCAGCGCCTGGTTCTGCGTGCTCGCCGAGACGCGATCGGCCGTGGCCAGGTGCGAGAGGAAGGCCTCGACTTCCGCCGCGCCCATGTCGGCCGGGTGGCGCTTGCCGTGGAAGAAGATGAAGCGCTTGATCCAGTGGCAGTAGGTGCGCTCGGTGCTGAGGGCGTAGCGATGCGCCCGCAGCGATTCGCGCACTCGGTCCATCAGCTTCGGCGGCTGGGCCGTGGCTGGTGTCGCGTTTCGTTCGATGATGGTCTGCATGATCAGCGGGTTAGGTGTTTGTCTGCGGCGTTAACCGACAGAATCTTTTGGTGAATTGGAGTTCGGCGTCATCACGCCCACTTGTCCCATACCAGCAATCCGGTGGCGGTGAAGGCCATGCCGAGCATCCAGCGCCAGAATGGAAGGTCTGTTGGTACTCCGAGGATTGCCAGCCCAGCGAACCAAAGAATCATTCCCCCAGTGAGTGCTGCAACGAATCGAATAACCTTCATCTTGTCCTCCAAAAGTCAGTCTTCGTGGCACGCCGCCGAACCATCCGCTCAAGCGGGACCGTCGCTACGCGCCGGCCCCTTAGCTTGATCGTTGGGTGTCATCAGCACTTGTCCGCCACATAGTCGGCGTACTGCTTGGCCGCCGTGGGCATCGCGAGCCTCGCCAGTGCCAGAACTTCGATCACCGGCCGCCGCGGGTGCGAGCTGGCGAGCTTGCTCAGGGCGCTGACAAACCAGTAAGCGCACTGCTCGTTCTCCGCCTGGGCCTGCTTGAGCAACTGCACCGACAGTTGCCACGCCACCTTGGCGTGTTCCTCATCGCACTTCGCCGGCCGCTGTGCCGCCTCACGAAGGCGCTTGTTCTCTTCGCGAAGTTCCGCGAGTTCGGTTTCCATGTCCTTTGTCATTTCTCTCTCCGTAGCTTCCTGCCACCCAACCACCGCTTCGAGGGGACCACCGTGAAGCTGCGCTTCACGGTTCCCTCCGCGCCTGCGGCGCTCCGGCGGTCCCCTCAAGCGGAGCGTTGGGCTTCATGAAAACCATCCAGTGCGTCAGCCCCTTGCGCCCGGTCGGGTGGCCGAAGAGCGGCTGCACTGGCGTCAGCGTCAGAACCTCTCGCACCTTCACCTGTGTTTCGTTCCACTTGAACACCAGCACACCATCGCTGGCCAGCACGCGGAAGCATTCGGCGAAGCCCTTGCGCAAGTCCTCGCGCCAGTCTCCGGTGAGCTTTCCGTACTTCGCAGCCATCCAGCTTTTAGGGCCTGCCGTGTGCAGGTGCGGTGGGTCGAACGCAATCAGCCGGAACGTTCCGTCGTCGAACGGCAGGTCGGTGAAGTCCAAGGTCATGTCTGGCTCAATGCGCAGCGTGCGGCCATCGCACAGCACATGCTGCTCGGTACGCTTGTCGCCAAACACCGCGTCCGGGTGTTGCCGGTCAAACCACATCATCCGGCTGCCGCAGCAGGGGTCCAGCACGCGCGGCATGCAGCCCAACAAATCGCTCAACTTTCGCTCCCTTCGGTCGCCGGACCGGCGCAAGCGCCGGCCGAGTTAGCTCCAGCGTTGGCAGGCATCGCCATCGCCGCGTCAATGCGGGTGCGCCCGTCCTTGCCTCCGTCATGCGTAACACCGAGCCGCTCCCACTCCGCTGCACTCACGTTGCGCATCAACCATTCGAGCCGCTCGGCGTCCTGCTGCGCAGCTTTCAGCGCCGGGTGAAGTTCGAGGCAGTCGGCCTCCGGGTCAATCACTTTGTTGCGTGGGTCCATCAACGTCGCCGCTCCGAAGATCACGCGCCCCTGGAATCCGGGCGCCGCGTCAAAGCACGCATTCAGGCGCTTCCACAACTGCGCCAGGTGCGTCGGGTCTTCGCTGTCAAAGCGCAGCGGCCCGTCGTCTTCGTCGTCGGTGTCGCTCGGGTAGTAGCCGCTGCTCACCGTGTCCAGTAGGCCCAGCAACATCATGCCGGCGTCCAAGTCTTTCGCATCTGCTCTTGCAACCTTCATATCGTTCTCCGAAAAATGCCTGCCAACACGTCGGTCGTGTGGGGCCTCGCGCAAGAAGCCGCGCGAGGCCCCACACCTATGCGTTGAGCATGATGTGGCCGCAGGGCAGTAGAGGGAGGTCTGCCGCCCCGCGGCGCAGCGCTGTTTTCACCCACCTGCGCCTGGGGTGTTGCTGCCCTTCAGATCGGGCACATCCGCTGTCGTCAGTTCGCTCTTCACCGCCCGGCAGCGATAGATCGCGGTGCCGACGACCAGGACGCCATCATCAAAACAGGCAGTGAGCATGCTTTCGGCTTGCTCGAGGTTGCGCGCGGCGATCGCGCGCTGGATCGTCTGCCGCGCTTCCGCCTCGGCGGCGACGGCATCCTGGTATTCGAGCCGGCCGACGAGGCCGTAGACGACGATGAGCACGGCGGCCAAGGCGCAACCGCGGGCGATGTTCGCCAGCGCGGGCGCCGGGTCGGGGTAGTGGCGCTGCCAGTGCAGGCCCTGCTTCAGGCGCCATTTGGTGAGGGTGACGTGCATTACGCGGCCTCCTTGAGTGGGCGGGAATCGTTGATCTCGTCCCACAGGCGCACGGCGCGGTGGCCGGCGATGCGGAACCAGCCGGGCGGGACGATGGGGCTGACGACGATCTCGCGGCCGTCGTGGATGAGGTGCATGCCCTCGGACTCGGCGGCCTGCTGCAGGTCGGCGAGGGTGGGCAGGGTGTGGGTGGCGGTGATCATGCGGTCTTGCCCCCGCCGGCGCAGGCCGCGACGAAGCGGCGGAAGGCCTCGACCGAGGAGCGCATGCCGAGATAGACGCTGCGGTGCGGCAGCTTGCGGTAGAGAAGAAACTGACTGCCCTTGTCGACGACGAACATGCCGTGGTCGCGCGCGAGCTGTTTGGCTTCCTTGAGCTGCTGGAGCGGTGAGTGCTGGCGGGCCATGGGTGCCTCCGGTTGATCGGTGACCGGATTAAACACGTGTTGTTTTGGAAAGTCAACACGTGTGTATTTTGAGGCGAAAAGAAACCCGCCGATTGGCGGGTTGGCTAGTTTGTGTCGAAGTTACATCGCCCGTTCGAATTCGATCTGGTCGTTATTGAAATTGTAGGAGGCCTTGCCGAAGGCTCGCACTACCTTGGACCCGGTCTCGCCTTTTTCGGCCTTATAGCCGCGCACGTATACGGATATCCAATCCTTCGCCGGTTTGGCACCATCTGCCACGAGCTCTTTCAGTACTGCCCGGGCGACCGCCTTCGTATCATTCTCGACCTCACTGTAGCTGCTCGGCATGGCTTTGTACCAGATGACGAGGGAGTACATGGATTTCTCAGCCTTCGTGATTTCGATGCGCTCCCATTTGGTTTTTTTCTTGACAGAGGCGACCGCCTTGTCTGCGATCTGCTGCGGCGCAGCAGCGAGCCCATGAATAGAGAACGTCAAGGTCGCTATAAAAACAAGGTAAATCGCTATTTTCATGAGCGTTTCCATTGTTCTAAATATATGACTTTGGTATTAGCCCGGGCTAATGGCGCCCGGGGCTGGGCTAGTGCGTCCCGGTACGCTCTTTTGCCATTTCTCCGTCAGGCAAGACGGTCCTTGCCCACATTATCGCCGCCGCCTGGGCGTCGGCCGAAGCCGCCCTGAAAGCCCTTATAAGCAAGGCCTCGTCGTCGGTCAGTTTGGAGCTGTACTTCGAGATCTGGGGCTCGTTGATGGAAAACTCGGCTTGCCGGGATTTGCCATAAACAAGCTCAAGAACGGACATTCCCAAGGCGCCGGCAATCAGTTCATCCCACTCTGAGCGCTTGCTATCGCGTCGAATTAAATTGGAGAGAGCCTGGGGGGACAACTCCGGGACGCGGTCAAGAAGATCCTTCCTCTCCCACCCGAGGTCCTTAAGGCGCTGCTCTATACGCCTGCCGATATTCATGCAGACAACCTACAACAGTTGTTTATGGAATCGAACACCACCTGTTGACTAAGATTAAACACGTGTTTAGGATGGCGGCGATGACACCCCTTGAAAAAGCCATATCGATCGCCGGTTCCCAGTCTGCTCTGGCTGAGAGGATGGGAATTCCACCGCAGAACGTGAACAACTGGTTGCGTCGAGGCCGCGTGCCAATTGAAAGTTGTCCGGGGGTCGAAAAGGCCGTCGGCCGTCAAATTACCTGCGAAGAGTTGCGCCCGGATTTTGATTGGGCCTATTTGGGTGCGCGCCTCAGGGAGGCGGCTTGATGTCAGTAGAACGGCTTCATGTCGAGCTGGACCCCGTAGTGAAGCCGCTCCCCGGATTTTCTGGTGCCGCCACCATTGATGACCGCATCGCAGGTCGTAATTTGCCCGCTGAGTTTCTTCGCGCCGAGTCTCCTGCGAAAGCTCCGGGCGTCTTCCTTGCAAAGGTAACCAACAGTCAGGCCGGAAATGTCGACCCGCACCGCTTTGTCGTCGTAGGGATTGTCGTCTTCCGGCACAAGGGTGGCAACGCAGTTGGTGGCTGCGCCGTATTGGTTGTGTTCTCCAGCCAGGCGTTGAATCGCCTCCTGGTAGTTGGCCTCTCCGACGATCTCGAAATCGAAATCGCCGGATGGCGCCCAATGGTGAGTGTTCTCCGGCAATGGGTTCTGCTGCCTGGTCAGCTTTGGCGACCGATGGCCTGTTTTGAAAGACGGCCCTTGTTTGTACCCGTGCCAGATTCTCCAGAAAGCAAAGAGGACCAGGGCGATGATGAGCCAATTCATGCGCATTCCTTCCAGGGCAGATGACGATGGGGAATGAGCATTCTGCCATGACCGGCCCCATTGTCAGCATTGGCGGGCAGTGCCTGATGCGCCGCCTGGTCGCTGAGGGCGAGAAGCCGGACGTCGTGATAATCCACGACGGAGCAAAGGTGATCCCGCTCGGCATCGAGACGCTTTCCCTGGCGCGTCGCTTACTTCCTCCCGATCTCTTCCTCGCCTTCCGCGATCGCTTTGATGAGGAGTTTTCGAACGGGCTCCTGTGCAGCGAGGCGATAACCGCAGAACGGGCACCGAATGTCTATGTCGAGCTGCTCCCGCGGGATGCCTGGGAAAACCTGCTTGTCGCACTTCGGACAGGTGACCTTGGCGCGGTCGCTCGCTGGATCCATGGAGGCTCCTTTCAGGGTTGATGACGATGGGGAAATCCGATTCTGCCACGACTGGGGCCTCCGCCTTTTCCACGCCGGCGCGACGCCGGCTCAACCAGAGAATAGGTGCGGCTGTGTGCGCACACAACGCTAAACGAGGAGGGATTCGACCATGACCTGTAGGCCTTTGGCGATGCATCCGCTGGATGCGCTTTATCAGGCTGCCCGGCGGTATCCGGGCGGCGTCGAGGCGCTGGCGCGCCGTCTGAACATGAGCGAGCCGACGCTGTACAAGAAGCTGCGGCACCAGGTGGAGACGCACAAGCTGGGCTACGACGACGAACTGTCGGAGGTGCTCTTTTGCCTGAAGGAGGCCGGCGTGAAGGGGTGGGCGGATACCCTGCATGCGTTGATGTGGCGGCATGGGCATCTGGCGATTCAGGTGCCGGAGCTCGAGGCCGGAGAAACCGAGGATGCGGTGACGACGGCCATCGTGGCGTCGGTGAAGGAACATGCGGAGGCGATTGCTTCAATCGGGGAATCGCTGCGCGGTGACAACGAGATCAACGACGGCGAGCTGCGGCGGATCGAGAAGGAGATCGAGGAGGCGATGGTGGCGCTGGTTGGATTGCGCGATCTGGCTCGCCGGCTTAACGAGGCGGGCAAGCCAGGCGCGAACGCGCAGCCGCCGTTGTCGGTGGCGAAATGAAGCGCGGCCCCCGCCCCTGGACGCCGAAAGAAAAGGCGCAGGCCGTCGCCTGGCGTGGCGTCGGCCGCACCGATGAGTGGATCGCCCAGAAGCTGGGCCGCGCCCGCGGGTCCGTGTCGAACTTTTTTCAGTACGGCGCCAAGGTGACTTCGGAGAAGCCGGTCAAGACAAAGCGCGAGTGTCTGCGCTGCCGCAACGACTTCATGTCCTGGGGCGCCGGAAACCGCATTTGCGATCGGTGCAAGGGTGAATTCTCCCGCTTGTCTCCACTGGCCGCACCATCTGGGGATGGATGCAGCGTGGCCGGCCGACACCTGTAAAAGATCGTGACCGAAAAGAAAAACAAATCGGTATGGATGCCGATTCTTCCGGTGCCGGAAGGCACGCCGGCGGCGCGGATTTCCCATTCAAACCGCGGCGAGCCGCTGCAGACCTTTGTCTACAACGACGCGGCTGGACATTTGCTCGGTTATGCCTGCCGCTTCATCAGCTCGACTGGCGAAGCTGTGCATCTGCCGCTGACCTGGTGCCAGGACCAGGAGGGGGTGCGCGGCTGGCGCTGGATCCAGTTTCCGCGCTTGCGCCCGGTCTATGGGCTGGAGGAGCTGGATTTTTCCGGAGAGCCGAACGACATCCTGGTGTGCTTCGACGAGCATGCTGCATGGCATGCGCGCAAGCTGGTGCCGTGGCTGAAGGCGGTGTCGTGGCCCGGTGGAGCTCGCAATATCGAGGAAGTCGATTGGTCGCTCCTTCGCGGCAGCAGGGTGTGGATCTGGCCGACGCTGCACCGTGCGCGCGCGAAGCAGCGCCGCGACGTGGAGGAGGGCACCGGCCAGGTGCTGCCGCGCGATCGCCAGCCCGGCTGGCAGGCGGCGCTGAAGCTGGAGCGGGTGCTGACAGGCTACGGTTGCTCGGTCTTCGCGATCGTCGATCCCTGGGGCGATGAGACGCGCCCGGAGGGTTGGGACGCCGGCATGGCCGGCATGCAGGACTGGACGCCCGATCAGACGACCGAGTGGATGATGGCGCACATGGCCAGGGGCATGGGCACGGAGGCGCAGCAGCGCCTGCGCAAGCTGAAGGGGGAGGGCGCTGCCGATGCGCCGCCAGCCGGCGCGGAGCCGGCTTCTACCCCTTCAGGAGCTGGCGCGGGCAGTGTGGAAAAGGATGTCTGGATTCCCGACCTCGTGTACAAGAACGGCGACCTGTCGGCGTGCCTGTCGAATGTTTTCCAGATTTTATCGAACCGCCCTGAGTGGCGCGGCGTGGTCGCGCTCGATGAGTTCGCGCTGAAGGTGGTGAAGCGCAAGCCGCCGCCGTATCCTGGCGGTCAGGTGGGCGAGTGGAGAGATACGGACGATGCGCGCACGGCAATGCTGCTGCAGCGCCAGTATGGCTTTACGCCCTCGTCTGCACTGATTCATGAGGCCGTCGCCGTGCTGGCCGACAGCAACCGCGTGCATCCGGTGCGCGAATGGCTGGCCGGGCTGGTGTGGGACGGCACGCCCAGGCTGGACAGCTGGCTGGTGGACCATGTCGGCGCGGATGATAGCGAGTACGTGCGCCTGGCCTCTAAGTGGTGGCTGATGGGCGCGGTGCAGCGGGTGCTGCGGCCTGGATGCAAGTTCGATTACTCCCTGGTGCTCGAGGGCGAGCAGGGGAAGAAGAAGAGCTCGGCCTTCGATGTGCTGGGTGGCGCGTGGTTCGGCGATACCGACCTGGATTTTTCCAACAAGGATTCGATGCTTGCTCTGCAGGGCAAGCTGATCTATGAGATCCCGGAGCTGGGGGCGCTGGCGCGCAGCGATGAGCGCCGGCAGAAGTCGTTCCTTTCCCGCCGCTTTGACGAGTTTCGGCCGCCCTACGGGCGCGGTTTTGTCAAGGTGCCTCGGCAGATGGTGTTCTGCGGCACAACGAACGAGTGGGAATGGAACAAGGACCCGACCGGCGGCCGACGTTTCTGGCCGGTCGCGTGCAAGGCTGAGGAGATCAACATCGCCGGCCTGGCCGAGGTGCGCGAGCAATTGTTCGCAGAGGCCTACGCCCTGGTGATGGCCGGAGAGCGCTATTGGCCGACGGCGGAGGAACAGAAGCGGCTCTTCGACCCCGAGCAGCTGAAGGTCGAACAACCGGACGCCCTGGTCGATGCCCTGCACGATTGGGTGTATGCCCGCACGGGGCTGTTCTCGCTGGCCGATGCGGCAATGGATGGTCTCAAGATGGATGCGTCGAAGCTGACGCGCGATTTGCAAACGCGCCTGGGCATCAGCTTGCGCAAGCTCGGCTGTAGTCGGGTTGAGCGCCGAAACGGGATGACGCGATTCTGGTACAAGCCACCGGAGAGAGAAGTGGCCACGTCGACGGATCAGTCTGCGCAGCGGGGTGAGGAGGTCAGCCATGTGCCGTTCTGACTTCCATACCTTCCACACCTGCCCGCTGAGGTGTGGAACCTTGACCGCCTTGATTCGTAAGGCGTTTCCATACCTTCCATACCTTCCACACCTAACCCCCGCGTGTGCGGGGGCGCGCCCGTGCGTACACGTGCGCGCGCGCACGCAGGAAATTAATTTTTCAGTATGGAAGGTATGGAGGTATGGAAGAGCAAGCATTGGCGCGTGTTTCCGGGTTCCATACCTACTCCACACCTATTCGAGGTATGGAACTCATGGCTGTTGATCTCAACCGCATGCGCCAGGCCTTCATCGGCGCCGCCGTCTGGTGCGGATGGAGCGAGGCTGACCAAGATGAGATCGGCGCGGAGATCCGCGGTCACGTCGAGGCGGGAAACGAAGAGGCGCTGGCCTACTGGGCGAGGCGGCTCGATGAGCTGGCAGGCTTGGACCGCCTGGCACGTCTGTGCCGCTCGGCCGAGGCGCGGATCCACGCGGCTGCGGCCGAGCGGCGAAAGGAGGCGGCCTGATGGCACTGGCCTCGTGGATGTACGCCGACCCGGCCGAAGTGGTCGAGAAGCTGGAGGATCTTCGGCAGCGGGAAAAGGAATTCAACGAGCGGGAGCGCCGCCGCAAGGCGCGGCGCATCAGGAAGCTGACGAAGCTGGCAAAGGCCAGGGAACTGCGAGGGCAACGATGAAGGCGCAAATGGAGGTGCTGCTGTCGATGTGGGGGCGCTGGGCAGTGAGGCGGGCGTCAGGTGCGCTTGGATATCCGTCGGTCTCGCCGATGTTCAACGATGCGCCGCGTGGCGATTCGTTCGGATCGCAGGAGCCGCTCGGCATCGGTGAGCCTGAAATGTTGATGGTCGATGCGGCGGTCGGGCGTTTGCCGGGTGTGCTGAAGCTGGCGGTGATCGAGACCTATCAGCGCGGCGGTAGCCTGCGCGCCATCGGCACGCGCATGGGGATCAGCGATAAGACGGTGGGGAAGTATTTGGCTGAAGCGCACCAGAAAATATCTGTTGACATCGAGTTTCAATTTCCGCAGAATCGCGACACTTCAGATAGTTTCGATAAGTGTCACTGTAAACCCGCCACGGCCTAGCCGAGCGGGTTTTTTATTGCCCTAAGCCATCCACCCTCCTCCTCTGGTGTGGACTTTGCCCGGCTCCGTCCGGGCTACTTTATTCCGAGGTCCGCATGCCCACCGCGCCGGCGCGCCCCTGCCGCCATCCTGGCTGCAGCGCCTTGGTGCGCGATGGATCGGGCCGCTGTGCCAAGCATCCGGTCGCGCCCGGGTCGTTCGCCGACCCGATGCGCGGAAGCCGCCATGAGCGCGGCTATGGCACCGAGTGGGACAAGAAGCGCAAGCGGATCCTCCGCCGCGACAAAGGCCTGTGCCAGCCTTGCCTCAAGCAGGGCCGGCCCAGGCCGGCGCGCCAGGTCGATCACATCGTGAATAAGGCCGAAGCGCGCGCACGCGGCTGGACCGAAGAACAGATCGAAGCTGCCGAGAACTTGCAGTCGATCTGTGATGCGTGCCACAAGGTCAAGACCGCCGAGGAAGCCCGGCGGGGCAGGGGGGTGTAAATCTCTGGCGCCTAGTCCCTTGGGACCGATCGCCTAGGCAAATTTTTTCGTGCGGGAGTTTCTGGGGGAGGGGGTACCCCTCCCTAGGTGGAGACGTCTGCACAAGGAAGCTCCCCATGGGACAACGTGGTCCGAAGCCGCTGCCGGCGAACGTGCATCTGCTGCACGGCAATCCTGGCAAGAAACCGCTCGGCGCGCTGTTCGACGAGCTGCGCCCCGAAGTCGAGATGCCGGATGCCCCGAGCTGGATGTGGGCCGAGGCGAAGAAGGAGTGGAAGCGGATCTCGGCCGAGCTGCTGAAGTACGGCCTGGTGTCGAAGCTCGACCGCGCTGCCCTGGTGCTGTATGTGCAGGCCTGGGCGAAGATGGTCTGGGCCGAAAAGCAGTTGGCGCGCGCGATGAAGCTCGCCGAGCAGAAACGCATCGAGGCCGAGGCCGCCGGCCAGGAGTACGACGGCGGCGACGGCATCATGATGAAGACCAGCAACGGCAACTTCACCTATTCGCATCATTGGGTGGTCGGCCGGCACGCCGCCACCGAGGTCAATCGCTACCTGGCCCTGTTCGGCCTGTCGCCCAGCTCGCGCTCGCGCGTGAGCACCAGCGACAACCGGCAGGGCTCGCTGTTCGGCGATGCCGGCCCTGCAGGAGAGGACGAGTGGAGCAAGGTGAGCTGAGCTTCGGCGAGATCGCGACGCAGTACGCGCGCGACGTCGTCGAGGGGCGGATTCCGTCCTGCCGCTGGCACCGCCTGGCGTGCGAGCGCCACCTGAAGGATCTGGCGCGCGCCGGCACCGAGGGCTTCCCGTACCTCTTCAACCCCGAGATCACCAACCTGGCGGGGCGGACCTACCGGCCCGCCGAGCGCGTCTGTCATTTCGCCCAGCTGATGCCGCACATCAAGGGCGACTGGGCGGCGCGCGGGCTGCGCATCAAGCTGGAGCCCTGGCAGGTGTTCATCCTGGCCAGCATCTTCGGCTGGGTGCACATGACGTCGTTCAAGCGGCGCTTTCGCGCGGCCGATCTCTTCGTGCCGCGGAAGAACGCGAAGTCTACCCTGGCCGCCGTCATCGGCCTGTACATGCTGGCGCTAGACGATGAGTTCGGCGCCGAGGTGTATTCCGGCGCCACTTCGGAATACCAGGCGATGGAAGTCTTCCGCCCTGCGCTGCTGATGGCGCGCATGACGCCGAAGTTCCTGCAGCGCTACGGCGTCTCGGCCAACGCCAGCAACCTGGCTGTCGTCGAGAAAAACTCCAAGTTCGAGCCGGTGATCGGGAAGCCCGGCGACGGCGCCTCGCCCAGCTGCGCGATCGTGGACGAGTATCACGAGCACAAGAAGCCGGATCTCTACGACACGATGAAGACCGGCATGATGGCGCGCTCGCAACCGCTGCTGCTCGTCATCACCACCGCCGGCAGCGACATCGGCGGCCCCTGCTATACGCACCAGGTCGAGTTGCAGAAGATCCTCGATGGCGTTCTTGAGAACGACCAGCGCTTTGGCATCATCTTCACGATCGACGAAAAGGAAGACTGGACGACGGAAGAGTCCCTCATCAAGGCGAACCCGAACTTCGGCGTCTCGATCAACCGCGACGTCATCCTGGCCGACCTGCGCGACGCCATCGCGGATCCGCGCAAGCAGAACACCTTTAAGACCAAGCACCTCAACATCTGGGTCGCCGCCGCCTCGCCCTGGCTCAACCTCTATAACCTGCAGCAATGCGGGGACGCCTCCCTCACGCTGGAGGCCTTCGCCAGCGAAGAGTGCCGGGTCGGCCTCGACCTCGCCAGCAAGCAGGACATCGCCAGCGCAGTCTATGAGTTCAAGCGCGAGATCGATGGCGAGACGCACTACTACGCCCTTAGCCGCAACTATGTGCCGCAGGCGGCGGTGGACAAGCCCGAGAACGCTCATTACCAGGCCTGGGTGAATTCCGGTCACCTGATCGTCACGCCGGGCAACATGATCGATCTCGAGCAGATCCAGGAGGACATCCTGTCCGCCGCCGAGACCGTCGTCGTGCGCGAGATCGCGAAAGACCAGTGGGGCGGCCAGCAGCTCGGCGCGAACCTGGCCAACGAAGGCTTCGAGGTGATCGACATCCCGCAACAGGTGCGCTACCTCAGCGAGCCGATGAAGGACATCCAGGCGCTGGTCGACGCCGGCCGCTTCCACCATGACGACAACCCCTGCTACGTCTGGCAGATGAGCAACGTCGAAGTCATGCCGGACCGCAACGAGAACATCTTCCCGCGCAAGCAACGCGCGCAGAACAAGATCGACGCCGCGGTGGGCAACATCCTGGCGCATGCGCGGTCGATGGTGGATGGCGAGCCGGCGCAGTCCTTCTGGGAAACGGAGACCGCATAAGTGTTCAATTGGCTGCCATGGCGCAAGAAGGATGTCTCGTACAGCGACGACAGCCTACCGGAGGTACTGAAGTCCGTCTTTGGCGGCGGCGCGATCTCCAAGTCCGGCGCATCGGTCAACTGGACATCGGCGCTGCAGGTTTCGACCGTGCTGGCCTGCGCACGGGTGATCGCCGAAGGCCTTGCCCAGGTGCCGCTGAAGATTTTCCGGGAACATGGCCGCGAGCGGCTACCGGCCAAGGATCATTCGCTGTATACGGTGCTGCACCGCAAGCCGAATCCGTGGATGACCAGCTTCGAGCTGCGCGAGACGATGGGCCTGCACGCGGTGCTGACCGGCAATGCGTTCGCCTTCATCAGCCGCGTCGGCCGGGAAGGGCGCGTCGCCGAGCTGATCCCGCTCGAGCCGGGCAATGTCACTGTCGTGCGTGCCGCCGATTTCTCGGTGAGCTACCACGTGCGCGGGAAGGATGGCGAGCGCCGCGAGTTCCCTGCCGAGACGATCTGGCACTGGAAGGGCCCGTCCTGGAGCGGGGCGACGGGGCTTGATGCCGTCAAGCTGGCGCGTGAAGCCATCGGCCTGGCGCTGTCGACCGAAGAACATCACGCGCGTCTGCATGCCAATGGCGCCCGCGCCGGCGGCGTCCTGTCGGTCGAAGGCACGCTCAGCGAGACGCAGTACAAGCAGCTTAAGGATTTCGTCGAGAAGAATCACCAGGGCGCCACCAACGCCTGGCGCACGATGATCCTCGACCGCAACGCCAAATGGCTGCCCACTGCCGTAACCGGTGTCGACAGCCAGCACCTGGAGACGCGCCGCTTCCAGATCGAGGAGATCTGCCGCGCCTTCCGCGTCATGCCGATCATGGTCGGCTATTCCGACAAGGCCAGTACCTACGCCAGCGCCGAGCAGATGTTTCTCGCGCACGTGGTGCACACCCTGTCGCCGTGGTACGAGCGCATCGAGCAGAGCATCGACTGCCGTCTGCTCAGCGACGCCGACCTGGACGGAGGCTATTACGCCAAGTTCGTCGTTGCCGGCCTGTTGCGCGGCGCCCTGAAGGATACGGCCGAGTATCTCAGCAAGCTCACCACCAACGGCATCCTCACGCGCAACGAGGCGCGCGAGAAGCTGGAATACAACCCGCTGGACGGGCTCGACGAGCCGCTCACCCCGAGCAACATGAACATCGGCGGCGCGCCGGCGGAAGAAGAGCCCGCCGGCGTGGTCGTTACCCCCTGAGAAAAGGAGCGCACATGGAACGCCACCACTTCGACTGCCCGTTCGAGGTCAAGTCCGTCAAGGACGATGGCACCTTCGTCGGCTACGGCAGCGTCTTCGGCAACATCGACTCCTACCAGGAGATCGTCGTGCCGGGCGCCTTCACCGAATCGCTGGCCGCGCAGAAGGCTGCCGGCCGGCTGCCGGCGCTGCTCTGGCAGCACCGCAGCGGCGAGCCGATCGGCATCTATACCGACATGCGCGAGGACAGCGTCGGCCTGCACGTCGAAGGCAAGCTGGCGCTGAAGACCACGCGCGGCGCCGAGGCCTACGAGCTGCTCAAGATGAGCGCACTGTCCGGCCTGTCCATCGGCTTCAATACGCGCGAGGACAGCTACGACAAGGTCACCGGCATCCGCACCCTGAAGAAGGTGGACCTGTGGGAAGTGTCCCTCGTCACCTTCCCGGCCAACGACGCCGCCCGTATCTCGGCGGTGAAGACCATCGAATCGATTTCCACCCTGAGCGAGGCCGAACGCTACCTGCGCGATGCCGGCGGCTTCTCCCGCGCCCAGGCCACGGCTCTGCTGAGCCGTCTCAAGTCCCTCTCGGGTCAGGGCGAGCCTGACGCGGCGCTGGGCGAACTGAAGCAATCCTTGCTCACCCTGCAGCGGCGCATCGCCGCCTAGCCTAAACCTGTCATAGGAGAATCACATGTCGGACATTTCCGAAGTCAAAGACATCGTCAAGGCCCTCAACGAGACCTTCGACACCTTCAAGAAAACCAACGACGAGCGCCTGGCCAAGATCGAGAAGGGCCAGTCGCCCGCCGACCATGAAGCCAAGCTCGCCGCCATCCAGGGCGACCTGGCCAAGCTGCTTGACCTGAAAAAGGACATGGAGAAGCTGGAGGCCAAGACCAACCGCCTGTCCCTCGGCGGTGCTGGCAAAGAGATCGATCCGGCCAAGGCAGAGTACCGCGAGGCCTTCATCGGCCGCTTTGTCCGCAAGGGCGACGAGACCGGTATGGCGGAGCTGCAGCGCAAGGCCATCAGCATCGGCACCCCGGCCGACGGCGGCTATGCGCTGCCCGAGCAGATCGACCGCGAGATCGAGAAGCTGGCGCGCGACATCAGCCCGATCCGCGGCATCGCCAAGATCGTCCAGGTCGGCACCAGCGACTACAAGAAGCTGGTGAACGTCAACGGCATCGCGTCCGGCTGGGTCGGTGAGACCGCCGCGCGCCCGGCAACCAACACCTCGCAACTGGCTGAAGTGATCCCGCCGATGGGCGAGCTGTATGCCAATCCGCAGGTGACACAGCAGGCGCTCGACGACATCTTCTATGATGTCGAGTCCGACGTGGTCGAGCAGCTCGCCGAGGAGTTCGCGGTTGCCGAGGGTGCCGCCTTTGTCACCGGCAACGGCACCAACAAGCCGAAGGGCTTCCTCGCCTACACCACGGCCGCCACGGCGGATTCCGCCCGCGCTTTCGGCACCCTCGAGCACATCGCCACCGGCGTGGCCGGCGACTGGGCCGCCAGCAACAAGGCGGACGTGCTGTTCGACACGGTGTCCAAGCTCAAGCAGGCCTACCGTACCGGCGCCAACTGGGTCATGGGCAAGAGCATCCTGTTCGAGATTCTCAAGTTCAAGGACGGCCAGGGACAGTACCTGTGGCAGCCCAGCCTCACCGAAGGCATGCCGATCCGCCTGCTCGGTTTTGGCGTGACCGAGGCCGAAGACATGCCGGTCAAGGCCGCCAGCTCGCTGTCGGTGGCCTTCGGCAACTTCAAGCGCGGCTACGTCATTGTGGATCGCGTCGGCACCCGCATGCTGCGCGATCCCTACACCAACAAGCCCTACGTCGGCTTCTACACCACCAAGCGCCTCGGCGGCGGCGTGGTGAATTCCGAAGCCATCAAGCTGGTGAAGTTCGCCGTCGCCTGATTGTTGTTTCGCAACGCCAACCACGGGGCGGCCTTCGGGCCGCCCCGTTTTTCTGGAGATCGCCATGTCAGAAGAAAAGAAAGTCACCCTCAAGATCGTTAAGGATTTCCGCTATGCCCATGGCGGGCATCGCGTCGTCGAATACAAGAAGGGCGAGATCGTCGAGGTCGAGCCTGAGTGCGCCGCGGTCGCCCTGGAAGAGAAGTGGGCCGAGAAGTCGAAGGCCGCCGCACCCGAGAACAAGGACGCCGGCGCCGCGCCGGAAAACAAGTAACACCCAGCCTGACCCCGGAGCCCCGCCATGTCCCTCCAATACTCCGGCGCCGTGCGCGACGCCCAGCTCGATGCCGTCGAGACCGTCGTCGGCACGGGCCCGAAGCTGCAGCTGCGCACCGGCGCGCCGCCGGCCAGTTGCGCCGCGGCTGATTCCGGCACGCTGCTGTGCGGGATCACCCTGCCGTCGGACTGGATGGCGGCGGCGTCCGGCGGTTCCAAGGCCAAGAGCGGCACCTGGAGCGGCACGGGCGCGGCGGCCGGCAGCGCCGGCCACTTCCGCGTGAAGGACTCCGCCGGCTCGACCTGCCACGCCCAGGGCACCGTCACCGCCACGGGCGGCGGCGGCGACATGACGATGGACAACATCGTCATCGCCGTCGCGCAGGCCGTCACGGTGAACACCTTCACCCTCTCCGCCGGGAACGCCTGACCATGAAACCCGACCGCAAGCTCGACATCATCGCCCAGGCGGTGCACAGCCTGGCCACGCACGACGACGAAGACGCCGCTGTCATCGAAGCCTGCCTCGACCAGGTGATCGCCCTGTGTGAGCGCGAGAAGGGCGCCCTGGCCGCGCGCGTCACTCTGCGGATCAGCGCGCTGCTGGGCGAGCCGGAGGCGGAAGCGTAATGCTGCTGCTCTCCAGCACGTCCGACGTTGTCCGCGTCATCACGGGCGCGGCGGCCGCCATCAAGGTGCATGCCTCGTATGTGGACAACGCCGCCGGCGTCATCACGCCGGGCCGGATGAACACCAGCATCACCACCGCCACGACGACGACGGTTGTCGGCTCACCGGCGGCCAGCACGCACCGCAACCTGAAGCACCTCAACATCACCAACACCCACGCCTCGCAATCCTGCAATGTCAAGGTCGAGCACTTCGACGGCACGACGGCCGTCGAGCTGATGGGCTTCGTGCTGCTGCCCGGCGAGAACATGGTGTTCAACGAGGAGGGCCGCTGGGTGCACCGCGATGCCCAGGGCGCGGAATACCCGCCCGCCGGGCTGGGTGCCTACACTGGCGTGGCGGTGGGCTTCATGAAGACCGGCACGGCCTCGGATGCCGCCGGTTACTGGTACTGCACCAGCAAGGATGGCGGTTTCCCCGGCGCCTGGGCGCCCGGCTCGCCTGGCGTGAATGGCCGGGTCACAGATGGCACGCAGGCGGCGGATAACGGCTGCATCCCCATCAAGAATCCCTCCGTCGGCGCCAATTACCTGACGGAAATCCAGATGGGGGCGAGCGTCAACCACTCGCACCTGCTGTTCGACGTGCTGTGGGTGAACAGCGGCCTGTCCATCACCACCACGACCAACCAGGCCATCACCACGCCAACGCTGCCGGCGCGCGACGTCAACGGCACCACCAATGGCGAAGGCTGCATGATCGCCATTCTCTGCACGGCCGCCGTCGGCCTGGCGGCGGTGGCCAGCAATGCCACTGTCAGCTATACAAACTCGGATGGCGTCGCCGGCCGCACGGCCACGCTGGCCGCCATTGTCGGTTCGCAGGCGCCGGCCACGCCGGTGATCGGCACACTGATCTGGTTCAATCTGCAAGCCGGCGACAAAGGCGTGCGCAGCATCGAAGGCCTCACGCTCGGCACCTCGTGGGTCAGCGGCTCGATCTCGCTGATGATCACGCGCGACATCGCCACCATCGGCACGACGATCCCCAACGTCACCGCGCAGAAAATCATCGGCTCGCCTGGCATCCGTCTCTACAACGGCACCTGCATGCTGCATTGCGTGCTCTCTTCCGCCACCACCGCCACGTTTTTCAGCGGTGAGCTGACGGTGATGGAGAAATAATGGCCATCCCTGCCGGTTTGTGGGATGCCTCCGGTGTCAAGGAGGGCTGGTTCGCCGTTGCGGCGCTGCCTGAGGGCTGGTTCGACGAAGACGTCCTTGCCGCCAGCGAGGCTGGCGGCGGCCTCGTCGCCGATGCCGCGCTCACGCAGGCGGCGCAGGGGGTCGCCGCCACTGCTGAAGCGCCCCTCGCCGCCCTCGCCACGATCACACAGGCCGGCCAGACGCTGGCCGCTGCCGGCCAGACCGACATCGTCGCCGACGCCGGCCTTACGCAGGCGGCGCAGAGCGTCAGCGCCACCGCTGAAGCGCCGCTCGCCGCCGTCGCCACGCTCACCCAGGCTGACCAGACATTGGCCGCCGCTGCCGCCGCCGCGCTCGCCGCCGCAGCCGATCTGACGCAGGCCGGCCAGACGCTCAGCGCCGCCGTCGCCCTCGACGTGCAGGCCGCCGCCGCGCTCAGCCAGGCCGCCGATGCGCTGAGTGCAGACGCCGGCACAGGCTACGACGAGCGCCTCGCCGCGGCCGAACTGCAGCAGGCCGATCATGCCGTGACGGCCTTCGGCGTCGCCGACGTGCTGGCCAGCGGCGAACTCGCCCAGGCCGCGCATGCGCTCGCCGCCGACGCCGCGCTGCTGATCGTGCTCGACGCTGCCCTCGACCAGGCCGGCGACGCCCTGGCTGCCGCGATCACCGACGGCACCGTGGCCGGCCCGCCCGGCGCCGGCGCGGCCCTGCGCCGTGCCGACACCGCGCGGCCGCCGCAAGAAGGCGCTCGCCGCACGGCGGCGATTGACACCGTCGTCCGCCCCGGCCAGGCCGCCATGCACCGCCCGGCCACCCCCGGCGGCAGCCGGCCGCGCAACCTGCACTGAGGATCCGCCACGATGTCGCTCAAGCTCATCACCGCGCCGGCCGCCGAGCCGGTCCTGCTCGCCGAGGCCAAGCTGCACTGCCGCGTCGACGGCACGGATGACGACGCGCTGCTCACCGCGCTCATCGTCGCCGCGCGCGAGGCTGCCGAGCACGAGCTGGGCCGCGCGCTGATCACGCAGACCTGGGAGAAGGTGCTCGACGCCTTCCCGTCCGCCATCCGCCTGCCGTATCCGCCCTGCCAGGCGATCGTCAGCGTCAAGTACCTCGACGGCGACGGCATCGAGCAGACCCTGGCGGCCCCCAGCTACCAGCTCGACAGCCACAGCGAGCCGGCATGGCTGGTGCCCGCCTACGGTTACGGCTGGCCCGCCACGCGCGCCGAGCCGAACGCCGTGCGCGTGCAGTTCCGCGCCGGCTACGGCGACGCCGGCAGCGACGTGCCGGAGGCCATCTGCCTGTGGATCCTGCTGCAGGTGGGGAATTGGTTCCGCAACCGCGAGGCCGCCAGCGATCTCGCCCTGATCAAGACGCCCTACGTCGATCGCCTGCTCGATCGCTACCGGCTGTATTCGCTCGCATGATGCGCGAACCCGGCGCCGGCGAGCTCGACCGGCGGATCCTGTTGCGCCTGCAGACTGACGTGCCGAACGCCGGCTTCGGCCTGGACCAGACCTTCAGCGCCGGCACGGCGCTGTGGGCGAAGCACGAGCCGGTGCACAGCCTGGCGATTCGTTCGGGCATGCAGACGGGCGAAGCGCCGACTGACTTTTTCTGGGTGCGCCGCGCCGCCGGCCTCACGCAGCCGGAGAACATCACCGCCGCCCACGTCATCGAGTGGGACGGCCAGCGCTACCGCGTGCTGGAGGCCATCGATGTCAACGGCACGCGGCGCTTCACACGGGTCACGGCCAAATTGCTGGGAGCGATCTGATGCTCGAACTTCACGAGACCATCGCCGGCCATGAGCGCATCGACTTCGACAAGTCGAAGATCCGCCGCGTCATGCGCGGCTTCGGCCAGGACGTGCGCAAGGAAGCGCGGCGCCGCCTTGCCCGCCGCGCGATCTCGGCGCCCGGGCAGGATCCCGGCCGCGACACCGGCACCCTGCAGCGCTCGATCATTTTCCGGGTGTCGCGCCCCGGCTTTCTGGTGCGCATCTACCCGGGCACCACGGAGCTGCGCCGCAAAAACAATTTCTGGTACGCCGCGCCGCTCTACTACGGCAGCAAGCGCGGCCTCGCGCCGCGCGCCAACTACATGGCCGCCGCGCTGGAAGCCCGCCGTGCAGACGTCCGCATGCGTCTGCGCGGCGCCCTGTTGGATTCACTGAAACCGCGATGAACCTCGACCTGATCGTCCAGGCGCTGCGCGCCCGCTGCGCCTCGTTCGGCAACCGCATCGCCGGCGCCGCCGAGTTCAAGGCGCTGCCCGAGTCCGCGCAGCTCGCCGTGCCGGCCGCCTTCGCCGTGCTGCTCGACGACAACCCCGAGGCGAACCGCTCGGCGAATGGCTATCGCCAACCGGTGCGCGACGCCTTCGCCGTCATCGTCGCCGTGTCGAACACCGCCAACGAGCGCGGCCAGAGCGCCGCCGCCGCGGTGCACAGCTTGCGCAAGGAGCTGTGGAAGGCGCTGCTCGGCTGGTCGCCCGAGGCCGACTACGACGGCATCGTGTACGACGGCGGCAGCCTGCTCGCGATGGACCGCGCGCGCCTCTGGTACCAGTTCGAATTCTCTGCCGGCTTCGAGATCGGAGCCGACGACATCGGCAACGTCGAGACCTGGCAGGCGCAGGCGCTCGCCGCGCTGCCGCAGCTCGCCGAAGTGAAGTTCACGCTCGACACCTACGACCCGCACGACCCGAACCTCGGGGCGCACGGGCCGGATGGCCGCCCCGAAGCCGAGGCGGTCGTGACGATTCCCGCACCCTGAAGGAGCCACCATGTTCTTGAAGCCCGCATCGGGCCGGCAGGTGCCGGACCCCGACCGGGGCGGCTTCCTGCCGCCCGAAGGACGCAACGTCGTCCCCCACCAGTATTGGCTGCGCCGCCTGGCCGATGGCGACGTGGTCGAGAGCAGCCCCGCCACCCCCGCCGCCGCTCCTGCCGTCACCGGCAAGAGCCAAGGCAAATCCACGCATAAGGAGTGATCATGAAGAACTACCTCAAGAGCATCGCCCCGGCGCTGCTGTTCGCCCTGGTCGCGCTGACGGCCTGGGCGGCGGGCGCGCTGCCTGACGGCGCCGCCGCGCTGTCCGGTCTCGTCGTCGGCGCCATCAGCTTCAACCAGATCCCGGCGAACGTGCGCGTGCCGCTGTTCTACGCCGAGATGGACAACAGCCAGGCCGGCTACTTCACCCAGAACCAGCGCACCCTGCTGATCGGGCAGAAGCTCGCCGCCGGCACCGCCGCCGCGAACACCCCCTACCTGGTGTCGCGCACCGACGAGGCGAAGACGCTCTTCGGCATCGGTTCGATGCTCGCGCGCATGCACGAGATCTACCGTCTGAACGACAGCTTCGGCGAAGTCTGGTGCATTGCCTTGTCCGATAACGGCGCCGGCGTCGCCGCCACCGGCTCGGTCGCCATCACCGGCCCGGCCACCGCCGCCGGCACGCTGTCGCTCTACATCGGCGGCCAGCGCGTGCAGGTCGCCGTCGCCGCGGCCGACACTGCCACCGCCGTCGGCGCCGCGCTCGAGGCCGCCATCAACGCCGCCACCACGCTGCCGGTCACCGCCGTCAACACCACCGGCACCGTCGCCCTCACGGCGCGGCACAAGGGCACCCTGGGCAACGACATCAAGCTCGTCCTCAACTACCGCGGCAATCTCGGCGGCGAAGCCACGCCGGCCGGACTCACGGTCACCATCACCGCCATGGCCAGCGGCGCCACCGATCCCTCGCTGACGTCCGCCATCACCGCGATGGGCGACGAAGAGTACGACTTCATCATCCATCCCTACACCGACGCCACCAGCCTGGACGCCTTCCGCACCGAGTTGGGCGACGTCACCGGCCGCTGGGCCTGGGACCGCCAGGTGTACGGCCACGCCTACACCGCCAAGCGCGACACCCTGGCCAACCTCGTCACGCTCGGCACCTCGCGCAACGACCAGCACCACACTATCGCCGGCTTCGAGGTCGACGTGCCGAACCCGGCTTATGAATACGCCGCTGCCTACGGCGCGCGCAACGCCAAGTTCATCAGCATCGACCCGGCGCGGCCGACGCAGACCGGCGAGCTCGTCGGCATCCTGCCGGCGCGGCCCGGTAGCCGCTTCCTGCTCACCGAGCGGCAGACGCTGCTCAACTCCGGCATCGCCACCAGCTACGTCGGCGGCGGCATCGTGCGTGTCGAGCGCGCCATCACCACCTACCAGAAGAACAGCTGGAACCAGGCCGACCCGAGCTACCTCGATTCCGAAACGCTGCACACCTCGGCCTACGTCATCCGCAAGCTGCGCTACGTGGTGACGCAGAAGTACCCGCGCCACAAGGTCGCCAACGACGGCACCCGCTTCGGCGCCGGCCAGGCCATCGTCACGCCGAACGTCATCCGCGGCGAGATGATCGCCGCCTACGGCGAGATGGAAGAGCTCGGCATCGTCGAGAACGCCAAGGCCTTCGCCGAACACCTCATCGTCGAGCGCGACGCCGTCGACCCGAACCGCGTGAACGTGCTCTACCCGGCCGACTACGTGAACCAGCTCCGCGTGTTCGCCCTGCTCAACCAATTCCGCCTGCAGTACCCGGCGGCCTGATAGGAGAAACGCATCATGGCAAAACGTGTCGCAGGCATCTGCTACATCAAGGTCGACGGCGAACAGCTCGAGGTCAAGGGCAGCGTCGAGTGCCCGCTGTCCAGCCTCCAGCGCGAGAGCGTCATGGGGCTGGCCGGCAACGCCGGCTACAAGGAGACGGCGATGGCGCCCTACGTCAAGGTCGGCTGCATCTTCGTGCCGGAGTTCCCCATCTCCAAGCTCGCCGAGGGCACCGACATGACCGTCACCGCCGAACTGGCGAACGGGAAGGTCTACACCCTCTCCGGCGCCTACCTGGTGGGCGAGACGCCCGTCAAGGGCGACGAGGGCGACGTCGAGCTGCACTTCGAGGGCAAGAAGGGGGATTGGCAGTGAGCGGGAAGACCGTCTTCACGCTCTCGAAGCCGATCAAGATCGGCGACGAGGAGGTTGCGCAGATCGAAATGCGCGAGCCCGTCGGGCAGGACCTCCTCGACATCGGCTATCCCTACCTCGTCACGCTCGGCGATGGCGAGGGCGAGCGCATCGAGCTGCGGCCGAAGGTGATGGCGAAGTACGTCAGCCGCCTGGCCGCGATCCCGCCCTCGTCCGTCGCGCAGATCGCCATCGCCGACCTCCAGCAGTTGCAGGGGGTGGTAATGGGTTTTTTCGGGGGCTCGGAGTAGAGGAAGGCGAGTTCGCCGACCGCTGCTTCGACATCGCCTATTTCTGGCGGATGGCGCCGGCCGACGTGCTGGCGCTGCCGCTCTCCAGTCTGCTGCTCCATGAACGGCAGGCCCTGCGAATCGCCGAACAAATGAAGGACGCATCCAGTGGCTGACAACTTCCAGCTCAAGGCCGTCATCTCGGCCGTCGACAAGGTCACGCCGGCGCTCAAGGGCATCAACCGTGCCATCAAGGGCACGCACAAGGCCCTGCGCGACATCGGCCGCGCCGGCGGGCAGCTCATGGGCAAGATCGGCCTGCCGATGGGGCTCTCCCTCGGCGCGCTGGCGTATGGCGTGAAGGCGGCGACGTCGGCCATCCTCGACTACGGCGGCGCCGTGCAGGACGCCTCGGACAAGACGGGCATCCATGTCGAGACGTTGCAGGCGATGCGCCATGGGGCCTCTCTGGCTGGCGTGGCCGCCGAAGAACTCGACGATGCCATGGTCAAGCTCAACAAGGGCTTGGCCGAAGCCGCCGCCGGAAAGGATAAGGACTTCGCCGCGTTGATGGCGAAGATGAAGATTCCGCTTCGCGATGCGAAGGGCAACATCACCAGCGTGGCCGATGCGATGCCGCAGATCGCCAACGCCTTCGACAAGACCACCGATCCGGCCCTGCGCACCCGCATGGCGATGGAGCTATTCGGCAAGTCCGGCGCGAAACTGATCCCCTTCCTGAAAGCAGGGAAGGGCGGCTTCATGGCGATGATGGAAGAGGCCCGCCGCCTCGGCATCGTCATCAGAGAGCAGTCCATCAAATCGATGGACGACCTCGGCGACGAGATCGGCACCGTCGGCCAGCAGATCCGCGGCCAGTGGGGCGAGGTCATGGGCGAGATTGCGCCGCTCATCAAGCCGTTGGTAAGCAGCCTGAAGGAATGGATAGCCGCCAACAAGGATCTGATCCGCGCCGAGGTCGGCCAGACGGTGCGCGAACTGGTCGGCTGGATCAAGAGCATCGACTGGAATCAGGTGCGCGGCGACATCGTGGCCACCTGGAAGGCGATCTCCGGTTTCATCGCCGCCGTCGGCGGCATGCGCAACGTCTTCCTCGGACTCGGCATCGCCTTCCTCGCCGGCCCGCTCGCCGCGCTGCTGTCGATCGGCGGCGCGGTGGCGCGACTAGGCATTCTCTTCGGCACGCTCGGGCTACAGGCCATCGCCTGGCTGGTGCCGCTCAACTACGGCGCGATCTTCGGCACCATGGCCGGCTTGATCGGCAAGGTCGCGCTGGCCGTCAAGGGCCTCGGCATAGCCCTGCTGGCGTCTCCCTGGGGCATCGCCATCGCGGCTGTCGCGCTGCTCGGCGTGATGATCTTCAACAACTGGGACAAGATCGTCGGCTACGTCTCCGGCGCGTGGGATCGCATCAAGGGCGTGTTCGAGAAAGACTGGTTCTCCGGCCTGCTGCAGTTCTGGCTGGAGGTGTGGCAGGGCTTCGGCAACAGCATCGTCGGCATCGTCAAGAACCTGGTGCCGGACTTCCTCATGCCGGAAGGCCTGAAGAATTTCCAGTTCGACTTCGCCAGCCAGCGCGCCGCCGGCGTCACGCCGCTGGGTGCTGCCGGCGCATTGCCGTCGGCCGCCGGCGGACGCACCAACCTGCAAGGCGACATGACGGTGCGCTTCGAGAATGCACCGGCCGGCATGCGCGTCGAGCCGGGCAGGACCAACCAGTCCGGCGTCGGCTTCAACCCCGACGTCGGCTATCGCAGCTTCGCCACCGGAGCGCCCTGATGCCCTGGCAGGACAAGCTTCAGCCCGCCACCTTCCGCGGCGTGCCCTTCGAGGTCGAGAGCGACGGCCTGGAGGCCGGCCGCCGCACGCAGGTGCATGAGTACCCGAAGCGCGACAAGCCCTATGCCGAGGACCTCGGCCGCGCCACGCGCAAGGTCACGCTGACGGCCTTCGTCATCGGGCCGGAGTACATGGCCGCGCGCGACAAGCTGCTCGGCGCGCTGGAAGAGGAGGGCCCCGGCACGCTGGTGCACCCCTGGTACGGCAGCCTGCAGGTCTCCGTCGAGAGCGTGCAGGTGCGCCACCATCGCGCCGATGGCGGCTATTGCAGCTTCGATCTTGGCTTCGTCGAGGCCGGCGAACTGACCTTCCCGACGGCCTCCAGCTCGACGGCCGGCCAGGTTCGCATGGCGGCGGACGACTTGTCCGCCGCCTCGCTCGGCGACTTCGCCTCGGTCTTCAACGTCGGCGGCCTGCCGGACTTCGTCGCCGACGGCGCGCTCGCCGAGCTGACCTCGGTGCTGGGCGCCGTGCATGACGGCCTGCGCTTCGTCTCGCCCGACATCGGCGGCCTGGTCGGCGCCGTGCTGGGGGGGCTGACTTCCCTCATCCCCGCGCCGGCTTCGCTGGGCAGCGGCATCCTCGGCATCTTCTCCGGCCTGGTGTCGTTCGAAGACACGCCGTCGCGCCAGTGGGCGGTGTTCCGTGCGCTGCTCAACACGCGGCAGTCTCCGGCGCTCATCGCCACGCCGGTGTCCGGCGCCACGCCGTCGCGCATCGCTCAGGCGCAGAACACCGCCGCCGCGCGCGCCCTGGTGCGCCAGCTCCTGCTGGTGCAGGCCGCCGGCACGGCATCGCTGATGCCGCTGCCGGTGTACGACGATGCCATCCGCCAGCGCGACCGCCTCACCGCCGATCTGGAGGCCGAGAGCCTGACCGCTTCCGACACGCTGTTCCCGGCGCTCACCGACCTGCGCGTCAAGGTGTGGCGCGACATGACGTCGCGCTCGCGCGATTCCGCGCGCCTGGGCACCGTCACCCCGGCCGAGGTGATGCCGGCCGTCGCGCTGGCCTACGACCTCTACGAGGAAGCCGGCCGCGACGAGGAGATCGTTGCCCGCAACCGCATCGCGCACCCGGGTTTCCTGCCGGTGCGCCCGCTGCAGGTGCTGTCGCGATGACGGACGCGAAAAACACCGTGCGCCTGACGGTGAGCGGGCAGGACTACGGCGGCTGGAAGGAGGTGTCGATTTGCCCCGGCATCGAGCGCCAGGCGCGCGACTTCACCCTGTCCGTGACGGACCGCTGGCCGGGCGCCACCGACATCCCGCGCCGCATCCGTCCCGGCGACCCGTGCGAGGTGTTCATCGGCGCCGACAAGGTGCTCACCGGCTACGTCGACGGCACGCCGATTTCCTACGACGCGCGCCAGGTGACGGTGGGCGTCAAGGGCCGCTCCAAGACGGCCGACCTGGTGGATTGCTCGGCGATCAACTCGCCGGGCCAGTGGCGCAACCAGAAGCTGGAGCGCATCGCCGCCGACCTCGCCGCGCCCTACGGCATCCAGGTGGTGACCGAGACGGCCACCGGCGGGCCGATTCTCGACCACCAGATCCAGCAGGGCGAAACGGCCTTCGAATCGATCGACCGCATGCTGCGCCTGCGCCAGCTGCTCGCCACCGACGACGAGCACGGCCGCCTGGTGTTCATCGAGGTCGGCAAGACGCGCGCCGCCACCGCGCTGGTGCTGGGTGGGGCGGAGGGTAACGTCAAGTCGGCCAGCACCGATCTGGACAACAAGGATCGATTCAGCGAGTACGTCTGCAAGGGCCAGCGCACCGGCGACGACTACGCCTTCGCCGAAGCGGTGAGCGAAGAGACCGCCACGCTCGCCGACGCCGCCATCAAGCGCCGCCGCGTGCTGGTGATCAAGCAGAGCGGCCAGGCCGACGAGGGCACCTGCCGCGACCGCGTCGAATACGAACGCGCCCACCGCGCCGCGAAGAGCCTCGCCACCACCTACACCGTGGTCGGCTGGCGGCAGGCCGACGGCAGCCTGTGGCGACCGAACCAGATCGTGCGCGTGAGGGACGGCATCATCGGCTTCGATCACGATCTGCTGATCGTTGAAGTCGAATACAAGCTCGGCGACGAGGGCATGCTCTGCACGCTCAAGGTCGGGCCGAAAGACGGCTACGTGTCGAACGCCGCCAAGAAGGCCGCCAAGCGCGACGCCACGATCCGCCTGTGGGAAGGGGTGCAATCCTGATGGACGAGCGCGCCTTCGGCCGCTTCCTCGCGCCCTATGCGCGGCGCCTCGGCAACCTGCTCGCGCGCGGCGTGGTGTCGGTGGTGAACGCCGCCGCGAAGATGCAGGTGCTGCAGGTGAAGCTGCTCGCCGGCGAGGCCAAGGCCGGGCTGGAGCACTTCGAGCCCTACGGTTTCACCGCGCATCCGCACGCCGGCGCCGAGGCGCTGGCGGTGTTCCTCGACGGCGACCGCAGCCACGGCATCGTCATCGTCACGCCGGACCGCCGCTACCGGCTGACCGGACTCGCCGCCGGCGAGGTGGCGATCTATGACGACCTTGGCCAGAAGGTGCACCTCACGCGCGCCGGCATCGTCATCGACGGCGCCGGCCTGCCGGTGACGATCACCAACACGCCGAAGGTGCGCATGGAGACGCCGCTGCTCGAAGTCACCGGCGAGATCGAGGACCGCTGCGACAGCGACGGCGTGACGATGGAAGGCATGCGCCAGACCTACAACATCCACGTGCATCCCGAGAACGACGGCGGCGGGCCGACCGACCAACCGAATCAGCAGATGTAAGCCATGCCCTCATTTTCGCAAGACCTCTCCATCGTCGTGGACGGCGTCGCCGTCGATCCCGGCCTGCAGTCGGCCGAGCCGCTGGTGCGCGCCGTGGTGATCTCGCTCTTCACCTGGCGCCGCGCGCGGCCGGACGACCCGCTGCCGGGTTCCGACCGCTTCGGCTGGTGGGGCGACAGCTTCGCCACCGTGGCGGGCGACCGCATCGGCTCGCGCCTGTGGCTGCTGGCGCGCGAGAAGATCGTGCCGCGCACCCTCGAGCGCGCCCGCGAGTACGCGCAAGAGGCCCTGCAGTGGCTGATCGAGGACGGCGTCGCCAGCCGCGTCGAGGTCGAGGCCGAGCGCCAGGGGCTGACCACCGTGGCGCTCGCCTGCCGCATTTACCGCACCGCCGGCGGCGCGCCGGTGGATCTCCGTTTCGCCAACGCCTGGGACTTCCTCCATGCCGTTTAGCCGCCCGACCCTGCAGCAGCTGATCGACCGCACCCGCGACGACCTTCTCGCCCGCCTGGCGGCCGACGATGTCCTGCGCCGCGCCGATGCCGAGGTGTACGCCCGCGTCGTCGCCGCCGCCAGCCATGCCCTGCACGGCTTCATCGCCTGGCTCGCCGAGCAGGTGATCTACGACACCGCCGAGAGCGAGCTGCTCGAGCGCTGGGCCAACATCTGGGGCGTCGCCCGCAAGGCCGCGGCGAAGGCCACCGGCACCGTCACCTTCGCCACCTCGGCGGGCGCGGTGATCCCGCCCGGCGCCCTGGTCAAGGCCTTCGACGATGTCGACTACGAAGTCACCGTCGGCGGCACGGCGGCCGGCGCCACCCTGGCGCTGGCGGTGCAGGCCGTGACGGCGGGGGCGGCCGGCAACCGCACCACCGGGCAGACGCTGACCCTCGTCTCGCCGATTGCCGGCGTGCAGGCGTCTGCAACGGCCGGCGAGCTCTCCGGCGGCGCCGACGTCGAGGACGACGACGCCTACCGCGCCCGCTTCCTCGCCCGCATCCAGCAGCCGCCGCACGGCGGCGCCGACTTCGATTACGTCGCCTGGGCGCTCGAGGTCGAGGGCGTCACGCGCGCCTGGTGCTACGAGCAGGAACTGGGGCTGGGCACCGTCACCGTGCGCTTCGTGCGCGACGACGACGCCAGCCCGATCCCCGATGCCGGCGAGGTGGCCGCCGTGCAGGCGCACATCGACGCCCTGCGGCCGGTGACGGCCGATGTCACGGTGGTGGCGCCGACGGCTGTCCCGCTCGACTTCACCATCGCCGTCACGCCGAACACTGCCGCCGTCAAGGCCGCCGTCACCGCCGAGCTGCAGGACCTGCTGCGCCGCGAGGCCGAGCCTGGCGCAACGCTGCTCATCAGCCACATTCGCGCCGCGATCTCGCTGGCGACCGGCGAGACCAACTACGTCATGACCGCGCCGGCGGCCGACGTGACCCACACCACCGGCCAGATGGCCACGATGGGGACGATCACATGGGCCTGATCAGCAACGCCACCCAGGCCGATTACGAGGCGCACCTGCTCGCCCTGCGGCCGCCGGGCCCGGCCTGGGCGCCGGAGGACGACCACCTCGGCGCCGCCGCCGAGGAGTGCGCGCGCGTGCACAACCGCGCCGTCGCCTTGGTCGACGAAGCCGACCCACGCACCACCACCGAGCTGCTCACCGACTGGGAACGCGTCGCCGGACTGCCGGACGCCTGCACCGGCCCCTTGCCCACGCTCTCCCAGCGCCGCGCCGCCCTGGTCGCGCGGCTCACCAGCATCGGCGGCCAGTCGCGCGCCTACTTCATCGGACTGGCGGCGTCGCTCGGCTACACGGTGACGATCACCGAGTACCGGCCATATACCGTCGACAGCCCGGTCGACGACCCGCTCTGCAGCGAAGAGTGGGCTTTCGTCTGGCAGGTGAACGCGCCGCTCGATACGGTGCGTTATCGCTCTGTCGAGTCCGGGGTCGACGAGCCTTTTTCCACCTGGGGCAACCAGCTACTCGAATGCGTTATCCGGCGCTTCGCGCCTGCACACACCCTGGTTTTATTCGCGTACTCGTAAAGGAGTAAAAGATGGACAACAGAAAATGGCGGTCAGCCTCCTCCGCCACCCCCCCGACTCCCGAGGCTTCGCCGTCGGTCGGCTACCCGAAAGACGGGGTGCCAAGCACGGCGACGCCGCCGACAATTCCCGGCGCCTACTGGCATCACCAGATCGGCGAGGAGATCCGCGCCGTCATCGAAGAGGCCGGCCTTACGCCGAGCGACGCCACGCTCACCCAGCTCCGCGACGCCATCAAGCGCCTCATCACCGGCGGCGACTTCAAGGACAGCGTGCGCGCGGCGACTACCGCCAACATCACCCTTTCCGGCGCGCAGACCATCGACGGCGTCTCCGTGGTCGCCGGCGATCGCGTGCTGGTCAAGGACCAGACCACCGGCGCCGACAACGGCATCTACGTCGCCGCTTCCGGCGCCTGGTCGCGCGCTACCGATGCCGACACCGGCGGCGAGTTGTCCGCCGCCGCGACGATACCGGTCGAGGAGGGCACCGCCAATGCCGACACGCTTTGGGGGCTAAGCAACGATGGCGCGATCGTCATCGGCACGACCGCGCTGGTGTTCGCAAAACGTGACGTGAGAGATGCGAGCACCAGCGTCAAGGGCAAGGTCCAGCTTGCCACGAATGCCGAGGCGCAGGCGCTTGCCGATGCGCTCAAGGCCATCACGCCGTCCACGCTGAATGGCGCGTTCCAGGGGGGCAACCAGTCCCTTTCCGGAAATGGATATCAGAAGCTCCCAGGCGGGCTCATCCTCCAGTGGGGCCTGTATACCGGCAGCTCTTCTGCCGATGTCACCGTGACGTTCCCGATCTCCTTCGTCGGCGGCTGCTTGGCGCTGTTCACCAGCCGCGGCTACACGGCCGGTTCCGGAACGCTCGGCTACGGCACCGGCATCTACATCAGCCTGACGCAGGCGAAATTCCGCAACAGCGATACCGGTCAGGGGTACTTCTACTTCGCCATCGGCACTTGACAAGGAGCGATCATGCTTTTTTCCAAATACACCGGCGGCTTCTACGATGCCGAGATTCACGCACGCATTCCCGATGACGTTGTCGAAATCAGCGCCGAACAGCATGCCGCGCTGCTGGCCGCGCAGGGCTGCGGAAAGATCATCGTCGGCGATGCCGACGGCGCGCCGATTGCGGTGGATCCGCCGCCGCCCACGCCCGAGCAGATCGCCGCCGCCCTGACCGCTGCCGTGCAAGCGCACCTCGATGCCGCCGCGCGCGGCCGCGGCTACGACGACATCAGGAGCGCTTGCACCTATGCCGACGAGCCGGCCGTCGCGCGCTTCCAGGCCGACGGGAAGGCCTTTCGCGCCTGGCGCTCGCGCGTGTGGGATCGCTGCTATGCGATCCTGGCCGAATGCCAGGCCGGCACCCGCCCTGCGCCGACGGCCGAAGCGCTGATCGCCGAATTGCCGACGGTGACGCTGCCGTGATCGTCTTCGGAGACTCCATTCCCTATGGCTTGGGGGCCTCGAAGCCGACCCTCTCGTGGGTCGGACGTCTCACTCCCACGAATGTTTCGGTTCCAGGGGCGCAGGCGGCCGATTTGAGCCGCCTGGCGCAGGCGTGGATCGCCGATCCCAAAGAGACCTATAAGCTCGAGATCGGCACAAACGACGTCGCCAAATATAAAGGCGACGCTGACAAGCAGGAGTATTTCCGGCGCACCTTGCGAGGCGCGCTCGCATGGTTGCTGCTGATCGACAAGAAAACCGCACGCGGCGCCCAGGCCGGCATTACTTTCACAGGGGAGTGGGTCGACAGCCCGTCACCGAATCCCTGTGGGAAGTACACCACAAAGTTCAACGCCAGCGCCAGCGCAACGGTGACAGGAACCGCCGTCTATATCGGCCTGAGCGAGGGCGATTACGTCGATATGGGTGAATCGGTCAATGTCGTCATCGATGGGGTCGACAAGGGCACCTATCCGGTCAAGATCGCCGGCGTCAAAACCTATCTTGGGCAATGGTGGGGGCGCGTGGCGTGGTATTTCGGCGGCCTGAGCGCCGGCTCCCACGCCGTGACGGTGAAATCGCTGTCGCCGAACGGAAAGTTCGTGCACGTCGATTACATCGCCGGCAGCGTGCAGACCACGCAGGCGAAGACGCGACTGCTCAATATCCTCCGTTTTTCCGACGCCGGTTACACGGCGAGCGGCACCACACAGGCGATGACTGACGCCTACAACGCGATCCTGACCGATCTTGTCGCCGAGTTCGCCGGACACGGGCATGACATCGCGGTGGTCGACGGCCACGCGGCCATCAATGCCGCAACGCAACTGTCAGACGGCACGCATCCCAACGACGACGGGCATTTTATTCTGGCGCGCGCGATGGAGGCTGCAGGCTAATGGACTACGCCATCGCCCGCGCGCAGATCAAGACCGGCGACTTGCTCGCCTGGTCGCACGGTGGCTGGGGGAGCTGGCACGACATCCAGGTGAGCCTCGTGCGCATGTTCACGCGTTCGGATTTCAGCCACGTCGGCCTGGCGCTGGTTGGCGCCGGGCGGGTGTTCATCCTCGAGGCCGTCGGTTCAGGCGTGCGGCTCTTCCCGCTCTCGCGCGAGCTGCCGTTCTGGTGGGTGCAGCGGCCTCTCGCGCTGGGCGGCGAGGCGGTCGACTTCGCCTTCGATCGCCTCGGCGACGGCTACAGCAAGCTGCAGGCGATCAAGGCCTTCTTCGGCACGCTCAAGCTCGGCGAAGACGACGTCTGGGAGTGCGCGGAGTACGTCCTCGGCATCCTCAAGGCCGACGGCGAAGTGCTGACGAACGAGGCCACACCGACCGGCGTGGTCCGCGCCGCCGCGCGCGCCTGGGGGCCGATTCATTTAGTCGAAGGGGGGGAATAGAAAAAATGGCAGAACCCACGACCGCTGCAGCCGCCGCCGCCACCGCCACCACCACCGCCGGCATCGCCGTCGTCGGCGCGATGGCCGGGGTGCATCCCGACCTCATCATCGCCGGCCTGGTCGGCGGCATCGCCGCCATCCTCTCGATGGAGGCGATGCCCATAAAGCAGCGCATCAGTTCCGTCGTGGTGGCCATCATGGTGAGCGGCCTGCTCGGGCCGCTGATCGTCCATGCCGCGCCGCGCGCCTTCCCGGATCTGCTGCGGGGGGTCGACCTCGGCATCCTGCGCCATGCCGTCGGCTTCGTGCTCGGCGCGCTTGCCTATCGCGTACTGCTGCCGGCGCTCATGAAGCGCGCACAGCGCGAGATCGAAGGAGGAGATCCCCGATGAGCCTCGACCAGATCGCCTTTCTCGTCATCCTGCTGGTGGCCATTGTCAAGATCGAGTGCGCCTTCCAGCGTATGAGCTGGCGCACCTGGCCGCCACGCTGGCTGGCTGACCTGGTGCTGTTGGTGGCCGGCGCCGCCGGCGCGCGCGAGATACTCGTGAATGCCTGGCGCCCGGGGTGGGTGGTGGTGCTCCTGCTGACCGGCGCCGCGCTGCTGCTCGTCTTCGAGCGGCGCGCGCCGGCCGTCTGCAAGCCTCCGGCGCAGCATCATCCGGTTTGAGGCGATGATCACCCTCGCCGATTACTGGATGGGCCGCGACGAGAGCCACGAACACGCGCTCACCGAGACGATCCGCGCCAATGCCCGCGAGACGGTGCACCGCGTGAATGCGCTGCTGGCGATGATGATGGCCGACGGCGTGCTACTGGAAGCCAATCCGCGCAGCGGCTCGCTGGTGAACAGCGGCTGGCGGCCGCCGGAGGTGAATGCCTCCGTCGCCGGCGCCGCGCCGAAGTCGAAGCACATGAGCGCCCAGGCCTGCGATCTCTACGACCCGGAGGGCCTGCTCGACGACTGGTGCATGGACAACCATGCCCGGCTCGCCGAGATCGCCCTCTGGCTCGAGCACCCCAGCGCCACGAAGGGCTGGTGCCACGTCCAGACCGTGCCGCCGAGATCCGGCCGTCGCGTCTTTTACCCGTAAGGAGATCCGCATGCCTCCCTTCGCCTCCATCCTCGGCCTGCTGCTGGCGATCTCGTTCGCCGGCAACCTCTGGCTCTTCCACAGCCGCGACAAGGCGCTCGCCTCGGCCGCGCAGCACAAGACGGCCTACGAAGGCGCGCTCGGCGCCGCGAATCTCTGCTCGGCCAGCGTGGCGGAGCTCTCAGCGAAATCCGAAGCGCGCCACGCCGAAACCCTGCGCCGCCTTGCCGCCCAGTCCGGCCAGGTGCGCGGGCTCGAACAGGCCGCCATCGAGGCGCTGCAGGCACGGCCATCTGACCCCGGCGACCTGTGCGGCTCCCTGGCGGCCTTCCTCAAGACCGAGATCGCGAAAGAGAAGGGGGTGAAACCATGAGGCGCGAATTCCTCACCATGATCCTCGGCGTCCTCGGCCTGGTGCTGCTGGCCACCATCCTGGCCGGCTGCGGATCCGCACCGACGATCCCCGCCACCGTCAGCGTCGCCGTCGACAAGCCCTGCGATGTGCCCGTGCCGGACAAGCCGGTTTTCCCGTCCGACACGCTCACCGGCGCCGAGGACATCTTCACCCTCGGCAAGACCATCTGGGCCGACCGCAAAGCCCGCCAGGCCTATGAGCTGAAGCTCAGGACGGCCTTGGAGGGATGTACCGGAAAGCAGGAGGCGGCCGGCGCGCTGAAGCCGCCGAAGTAGGAAAGAAGAGGGAGCGACCGACGCCATGTTGACGCATGGCAGCGGCCGCTCCGGTCCCGCGTGCGAACCTCGCGGGCCATCGCCAAGGCTCCCCCACCACGCGCGTGGCGGCGGAAGCCTATCACGATGTCACAACAACAAGAAAGGTTCGTCCGTGTCTGCACCCCTCATCCCCTGGATCGGCGGCAAGCGCCGCCTGGCCGACCGCCTGATCCGTCTCTTCCCGCCCCATGGCTGCTACGTCGAGGTTTTCTGCGGCGCGGCGGCCGTCTTCTTCATGCGCCAGCAGCCGGCCGACGTCGAGGTCATCAACGACGTCAACGGCGACCTGGTCAATCTCTACCGCGTGGTGAAGCACCACCTCGAGGAGTTCGTCCGCCAGTTCAAGTGGGCGCTCTCCAGCCGGGAGATCTACCGCTGGATGCAGATCACCCCCGGCGAGACCCTCACCGACATCCAGCGCGCCGCGCGCTTCTACTACCTGCAGTCGCTCGCCTTCGGCGGCAAGGTCCAGGGGCAGACCTTCGGCACCGCCACCACCACGCCACCCGGCATCAACCTCCTGCGCATCGAGGAGGCCCTCTCGGCCGCGCACCTGCGCCTGGCCAACACCTACATCGAAAACCTGCCCTGGGCCGACTGCATCGCCCGCTACGACCGCCCGCACACCTTCTTCTATCTGGATCCGCCCTACTGGGAAACCGAGGGCTACGGCGTGCCGTTCCCCCTCGAGGAGTACGAGCGCATCGCCGCCACCTTGCGCTCGCTGAAGGGCCGCGCGATCGTCAGCCTGAACGACCACCCCGAAATGCGCCGCGTCTTCGCCGGCTTCCCGATCGAGACGGTGGACATCACCTACACGATCGGCGGCGGCGAGAAGGCCGCCGAGCGGCGCGAGCTGGTGATCTTCAGCTGGGATCCGGCTGAGGGTGGTGGGGGAGGGTTGTTCTAGGGCCCCGGAGGGCCGAAGCGCTCCGGGGTATGCTGCCTTACTTCTTCTTGGCCGGTGTTGTCGGCACTTTGATCGTCTCTACCACGTGATGAGCCGGATCTTGCCTGGCTTTTTTCACGGTCTCGAAACGACCATCGCGCGCATCACGACCGACCTTGAAGGTGGTGGTGCCTTGCTTATTGGTCGACATATCGATCCTTTCGCAAAAGGGTTGCGAGCGGACGATCGGTGCCGATTTGTGACACCTGCTCATTGACGCCAGAATCGACATCGCCTAGCATGATGCTGACCTCACGCGATCGGCACCGATCGCTGCTTCACCCCGGGCGGCTTATCCCGCCCGGGGCTACCTCTCGCAGCTGTGGATAACTCACAGCTGCGCGCAATATATCCCGCCAAATCAGTCAAATCAACAGATTTTATAAAATATAATTAGCTTAATAAACAGGCAGATAGATAATTGTCTTGTGTTATCAATGAGAAGTGGCCGTTATATTTGGTAATGCATTAGAAATAGGCTAATCGCTTATTTTGCCCGGCGCGCGCGGTGAGCTTCTTTAAGCCGCTTTTCTGTTCCTCGGCGCCTGAAACGATACCGAGCCATGCAGAATGGGGTTATCGCCAGTTCCCCGTGGGGACGCCAAACAACAAAACCACCCGCAAGGGTGGTTTTTTGTTTGGCTTTCCGGTGGGTGCGGCAGAACCCCATAGGTACGACCAGCGCTCCGAACATAGACCGACGG
>JAANMW010000621.1_pt1 | contig 41297 bp, 34 predicted proteins | sample 7279671 | NCBI WGS metagenome assembly JAANMW01 (sample SAMN14094541, study PRJNA606508) | bioreactor metagenome | isolation source: A lab-scale SPAN reactor treating ammonium-rich wastewater day 247 | place: Ireland: Galway | collected 2017-09-19 | reverse complement strand
TCCCAGGCATTGGAAGCCATACGCGCGGAATTGGCTGACAGCCGTCTCGCGCTGGCTGACGAGCGAGAGCGCCGCGAACACGCTGAGGCCGACGCGCTGCGGGCAGGGGTAGGTCGCGATACGTTGGAGCAGTTGCTACTGCAGCTGCGGCCTGACGCGGTCGACAGCGCCGATAAAACCTCGCAAGCCGCGCCTACGTCAGCTATCTGCAACGTCGACGAAAAATGCTAGGCCTGTCAAATAGTTAACTCACTTTTGGCTGTTTTTTACACGATTCCCTGCCGACCCTCTAGTCCACGGCATATCTCCAGGGCGGCTCCAGTCAGCATTACTCGTCGATTAGGGGCGTCGTGAGCACCGCTGCGAATCCACCACCCGGGGTGCGCATGTTCGTGGTTTGGCCCTGATAAAGCCGGGCCGCGAACAACAGCACACCCGCCTCGGACGCGAAGCAGCGCACATCCGCCTTGAGGGACTGGCCCCCATGCACGATCCGCATGCTCGGTGGCGCGAAGGTTTGTGCGATGTAGGTCGCCGACGCCATCGACTCCCACGTTCGCTTGGTGAGCTTGTCACCTCGATAGCTGCCGCGACTGCCGAACCCTGCCGCAGGCTTGAAAAAGTAACTGTTGCGGGCTGCCCATAGCGCATCTCGGTTCCCAGGCACGACTTCAAACGTGGGCGGAATTACTTGGGCCAGCAGAGTCGTCGAATCTGCATCAACCCCAAATCCTTCGAGCAGATCTGGATCTCCGAGCACGGTAAGGTTGCGCTTGTCCGCGAAAAGCGCGTGCGCACGCGGATGCGGGGTGAGTGCGACGCTCCCCGCTAGGTAAGCCTGCCGAAGGTCTGCATGCGAGGCTTCTTCAAGGGCGAAATCAGTCAGCCGGTTGTAGACCAGGTCGATCCGACCGTTGGCATCTGCAAGCCCGCCTGGCCCAAAGCGGAGTTCTTCCGGCGCGCGTATCACGCAGTCCACGCCATGCTCCCGGAATGCGGCAGCGTACAGTTCGAACTCAGGGTAAAGGAACTGCTCCCATGGGACGCTGTCCACGATGGCCAAGCGCGCAGGCGCGCGGCCGGACTGCTGCCGCGCATCGTCCAGCCACGCGGCGATGGCCGCGTCGCCGGCCTTCGCCGCCGTTGTCCAGGTGGTCCACGCAGCTGGCGCGCAGGTCTGCACAGCATCGAGCAGCACTGCATTGAGAAGCAGCCCGCCGGGATTGGTGTTGACCTCGATCAACCGCGCACCGTCGACGGTCAGGTGGAAGTCTAGGCCTAGGACGCCACCCGCCGACCCCGGATCATGGCTGCCGATGTTCGGAGCCCATTGCAGGACGTGTTGGCGGTATTGCGGATTGCTCGCAACGTCGAAGAGCGCCGCCGCCACGCGCCCCATAGCCTCCAACGCCGCACGGTCGACGAACAGCGCGTAGGGGGAAAACAGGTGCGCGTGCACGGATGGATCAGTCGTAAACTCCGGAAAGTCGGACCTGATCGACTCGTGCAACCTCAAGACGTCGACCACCTCGCATGCGCACCGCTGATTGAGCGATGCATCCATCGAGGTGGCACAGTTGATATCGCACCCTGACTGACCAATCACTACCGGGCTCCTTGGATCTACGCCTCGACGCGGCCTAATTGCTGCGCCGCTGCGTCAGGGTACCCAAGCAGTCTGGTATCCGCTCTCGGAACAAGCGCCGCTTCAGGAAGGCTACAGACGTAGGGCGTCTCCGGGTCGGCAAGCTGGCCTGCCTACCCCCGATAACGGGCCCTAATCGCTCCCCTGCCCTCCCCGGGCAACGTCCGCATGCGGCCAAGCGGACGTCAGCCTGCTTCCCTCGCAAGCCTGCTTAATGGGGGTAGATGCGCAGAAGGCACTTGGAAGGGTGGCGCAGCGGCCAGCCTTGTGAAACCACCCTTGTCCCTTACCGTAACACGGCGGCTGCACATCGAAGTTTCTTTCTAAAAATGATTGATCAGCTAGGTAACATTAGCTTGGAGCAGACGTCACCAATAGGTCGATAGGGGGGATAGTGCCAGATCATCGGGAACGCCAGTTCGGCTCGTACACCGCGAACCTGCTTGGAAACATTCGGAGCCACCTTGCAGGACTGCAGGGCTATGACGTCATGGCCCTCGAGCTCATCCAGAACGCGGATGACGCCAAAGCAGATTCCGTTGTCTTCGACATCACCGACCGGGGGCTTTTTGTCGTCAATAGTGGCAAGTTCACCTACTGCGGTGATCTGCACACGCGGCCTTGCAGCTTCATCGCCAGTAGCAACTACAGCTGCGACTACCACCGGATCGCGGATGTTGGCAGCGGGGGAAAGCTTTCTCGTGGCGAGAACATCGGACGCTTCGGCATCGGCTTCGTCTCGACCTATCAAGTCACGGACCACCCGGAGATCCGGTCCTCTGGGGTGAAGCTGACGCTTCACCCGGAGGAAGGCCAGTGGTTCATCGAGCCATTCGAGCAACCCGAGGGCACCACGTTCTTTTTGCCTTGGGCGGACGACCCCAACACCGAAGCTCGACTTGCGCTGGGGGTGTCGCACGTCAGCGCTGCTCACATCGACCAGCTCGTCGACGATTTTCAGAAGGTTCTTCGCAAGAGCCTGTTGTTCCTCCGGCATGTCCGAACGGCAGAAGTTCGGCGAAACGGCGAACTTCTGTTGGCATGTGACCTGGATCGTGGTGATGGGACTGGCCTGATCGTCAGTTTCCGACCGAGCGGCGAGGTCGAGCAATGGCACATCTTGCGGGCCGATGTTGCGGAGGCTGCTACGCGGCTGTATGCCTCACATCCCCGCCTGGAGTCGCTCGGTCGCGGCACCAAGATCAGCATCGGGTTGCGGATCGATCCGGAGCCTCTGGCGGAGGGAGTGCTTTACGCGTTCTTGCCCACCGAGCAGTCGACCGGATTGCCGATGCACATCAATGCCGACTTCTTTCCCGAGTCCGATCGTAAGGCGGTCATCTTTGCTGGGCACCAGCATGAGCAGGCGTGGAACGAAATGCTCATCGATGCCGCTGCTGCCGAGCTCGCCAAAGACCCCGAGGGCCTGCGGAAGATGCTCGGAGACGTCCAACTCTGGCAGATTCTGGCGCGGGCGTTTGATCTCTCAAAGCCGTCGAATCACCCGACTTGCTTCAAGCGATTCTGGGAACGATTGAAGGTCACTGGAGCACAGGCACAAATTGCCTTGGCCCAGGACGGTAGCGTTCAGCGTCCTAACGGTGTCTTTCTGCCATTTAGAGGTTTTCCGGCAAGCCAGCAGTCGAAGACGCTGCTTGAGCTCGGTGGACGGTTTGTTGCCGAAGACATCAATTCATTCAGGAACACGGTCCAGGAGTTGGGCGCACCAATCCTCACGTTTGATCGATTGGTGACATTGCTGGGACAGGCTATGTCACAACAGGTCCCAGGCGAGGCGCAAATTGATACGGAGAGGCTGGAGGGTTTCTACCGTCCGCTTTGGGGCATGGTCAACGATCTGTTGCCGGACGCCGCGAACCAGACGGCAGCCACGAATCCAGGCATTCAGAAGTTGCTGGCCATCCCATTCGTCGTCACGGAAGATCTGTACGCGGTCACGATCAGCCAATCATTTGTGGCGCCAGCAGCGCTGGAGGCTGGACGCGTTGCTTCGCTGCTGCCGAGGCTGGCGATTGCCGCGCATCACATCCTCGGGTTCCCAAAGATTGCGCGATTGATCCGACAACTTGAGCTCGGTTCGGTCGTCAGTCACATAAGTTCGATATGTGCCACCGATCCCGTCGAAGATGTCATTGGCGTTGAGCAGCCAGAGTTGCGCGACCTGTATGCCATGTTCGCGGACCTGGATCGTCAAGGCAACGTCGAGAAGGAGGTGTATCAGGCGCTCCGCAACCTGCCGATCTGGCTATCCAGTCGAGGTCTCATCAAGGCGACCCAGGCGCTCCTGCCAGGCAACTTCACCGATCCCACCGGACAGGCCGACCTTCTTGAGACGTCCGTCCTGACTGATTCCGCCAGAGAGTTCGTGTCGAGCAAGCTTGGCGTTCAGACGCAGACGATCGAGGCATTCGTACAAAACGTACTGCCGAGGTTCTTCAACGACGACGGGCCACTGGACGCGCAGAAGTACACCCGCCTCATCACTGAACTCGCCAGCCACCCGGCGCTCGTGAATGACGAGAACATTCGCCGACTGTTGGGAGCCCTGCCGATCGTGCCGACGCAGGACGGGCATTGGTCGCGCCCCACCAACACCTACAGGCGCACCGATGACTTGGTGAAGGTGCTTGGCGATGCGACGCACTTATGGCTCGATAACAGTCGGGTACCCAACGTCCGGTCGGTCCACACTTTCATCGACAGCCTCGGAATACGCCGGTCACCGCTTGCGCAGCACCTGGTGGAGCGGATGCTCTTCATCGCAGAGAAGTACCTGCCGACGGAAGATGCAAAGCGCGCCAGCGGAGAAGCCTTCTATGTCCTGTGTGACCACTACGACGAGTGGAAGGAGAAGCCATTCTTCCCGGGTGCGATCAACAGCCTCCGTGGGGTGGCGTGCTTCCCGGCTGAAGGCGATACGGAGAACTGGCATTCTGGCGGCGATCTGTACGCGCCATACCGTGCCGAGGCATTTAGGTCTCAGGCCAACATCCTGGATTTCAAAAACACCGCACGCCTGAAAACAGAGCTGCTGGAATATCTGGACATCACCATCAATCCGGAAACGAGGCTGGTGATCGACCATTTGCAGTACTGCATGAAGACTGGCGTCCAGCCCCACGTTTCGACCTACCAGGTACTGAACGAGCGCGTCCGTTCCGATGCTCTGATACCTACGTTGGCAGGCTCCAGATGCATCTATCTGAGTAGCCAGAAGGCATTCGTTAGGCCGAACCAGCTCTACTGGACACCGCAGCAGCTCGGGCGCTACGCCTTCACCATTCAAGGCGACTATGAAGTGTTCAAGCCCTTGTTCTCCGCGCTTGGGGTGAAGAACGCACCCGAAGGCCGGGACTACGTTGACATCCTGTTGGACATCGTCGGCGAGTACTTCGAGCAGTCGAAGCCAGTGGCAGGGGCGGATCGATCGGTGTACGACGCCTGTTTGATGGGCGTGTCGGAAGCAGACGAGCGTGAGGAGATTGGTGCCCCGGACATTCGAAGGTTGCAGGAGGCACCAACGATATTGAACCTCATGGGGCAGCCCACGCATCCAGACGAAGTGCTTCTTCAGGACAGCGAGTGGCACGCAGTTTTCTTCAATGGGGAGCTTGACCGGGCGCTGTGCAAACCTGCCCCCGAGCTGTGGCCGTTCATTGAGAAGGTCGGGGTCAGGCGGCTCAGTGAGAGCGCTGAGGTCGCGCTTGAGTTCGTTGACGGAAAAAGGACTGAGGAACCGCAGCTTGCCGAAAAGCTGATGGAGCGGATCGACATCCTTGCGCGATTGCTCCACGACAAGCCGACGCCAGTCAAACAAAAGGTGCGGAAGGCGCTTTCAGATCTGACCGCCATCAGCTATGAACTGGTGCGCATCCAAGCATCCGTGCACGTAGGCGGGGATTGGGCATCGGCTCCACCCACGGCAGCGCATGCGTTCTATAACATCGACAAACGTCAGCTGATATTGGCGCGACCGGTGGGAGATCGCAGTTGGCCCCACGTCCTGAATGCCATCTTCCACCAGTTGATGCCAGCAGAGTCTGGAAGCGAGATCTCGAAACTGACCCTCAGCGTTCGACCGCTGATGAGCATGCCTATCGAGGAGGCTCACCGAGAACTGACCGATGCAGGCATCCCGTACCTGAATGCTGAAAGCGCCAGCGGGCAGGCAAATGACTTGACCTCGTCGAGCTTGGACGATATGGGTAGCACGACCGAACCCGGCTACCAGCCAGAGACCACGCCGGATAGCGCGCCAGCCGACACGCGCAAAGCTGGCGAACACACACCGGATCGGCCTGGTACGAGTCGGCCGAGGGGCGAGCCGAAAATGCCTCCCAGGGATGTGACACCGTCCGATCCGGGACAACACGGAACCGGGTCTACGGGCACACAAGGACAGGATGCGCCAGCCGGTGATCAGCCTTCTGGACAGGGCCACGGCCACGGCAACGGCTCGTCGACTGGCGACAAGCGCGCCAAGAAGCCACGTCCAAAGCACAAGGAACAGTGGGATCGGCGACTGCTTTCCTATGTTCGGAAGAAGCAGGAGGAATCTGCAGATGCCGACGAGCACGAGGGCCCCTCGGAGCACAACCTGGCCGTTGAGGTGGTGGCCCGTGCTGCCGTCTGTGCCTATGAAAAAGCTCGGGGGCGCCTCGCGGAACAGATGGCCCAAACTCATCCTGGGTACGACATCATCAGCCGAAACCCGCTGACAGGCGAAGACCGGTTCATCGAGGTGAAGGGCGTCAATGGAGAGTGGAACCAAACCGGTGTCGGTCTATCACGGCTCCAGTTCAGCAATGCTCAAGACTACGGAGATCGCTACTGGTTGTATGTCGTCGAGTTCGTTTCTGACCCCGAGCACATTCGCGTCCATCCCATTCGAAGCCCGGCAACCCAAGTTACTGCCTTCATGTTCGACGGCAACTGGCGGGACGCGGTAACAGAGGAGCGAGCAGACCCTTCCGCACTATTCATCCCCGGCGCACGGATACAGCATCAGGACATGGGGTGTGGAGAAATTCGAGATGTGGTCACTCGCGGCAACACCAAGCTGCTTACGATCCTGTTTGATGGTAAGTCGCAGGCGACCCCCCATGTGACTTTGAACTTGCACCGCATACGTATTCTGGAAGATCCCGATGACGACAATGATTCCTGAGCTGTCTGAAGCGCAGCTCAATGAGCTGCCATCACAGGCCGAGGCGAAGGTATATCGGGCTCTGAGGGACAAACTTCCGCAGGATTACGTCGTCTTTTTTCAGGTCGGGTGGATATTGCGACGAGAGGAAGAGCAAACGAAGGATGGGGAAACCGACTTCCTGGTTTGCCATCCCGACCACGGCTATCTCTGCATTGAAGTAAAGGGCGGCGGCGTCGGATTTGATGCGAGCACCGGTGATTGGTTTTCTGTAGACCGCCATCAGCAGAAGCACCCCATCAACAACCCGATTAGCCAGGCGCTAAAGGCCAAGTACTCGATTCGCTCAAAGCTGAACGAGCACCCACGATGGCGGGACCTTGGTCTCGGGAATGTGCTTCGAGGCCACACGGTCTTCTTTCCCGACGTGGGTGACGCCAATGCACTGAGTCGACCGGACATGCCCGGACCATTGATTGGCTCTGCCAGATCTCTTCAAGACCCGAAGTCGTGGATCGATGGGGTCTTTGCCTACTGGGGCAACGACGCCGGAAGTTTTACACCGATAGGACGTCGTGGAATCGACGTAGTCCGCGAAGTGTTTGCGAGATCTTTTGTCGTCGCTCCGCTGGTCGCGTCGCGCCTTGCCGATCAAGAGGCACGCAGACTGGTGCTCACGAAAGACCAGATGCGAGTTCTTGACTTCCTGCGCTCACATCGAAGAGCCGCAGTCAGCGGTGGTGCGGGTACAGGCAAGACCGTTTTGGCGCTTGAAAAAGCCCGCCGCCTCGCCTCAGAGGGTTTCAAGACATTGCTCACTTGCTACAACAGGCAGTTGGCCGATCACTTGTCGAGCACGTGCGCTGGCACGAGCAACCTAGACGTAATGAGCTTCCATCAGCTTTGCTATCGACAGGTCGAAAAGGCCAATCACGTCTCGGGCCGAGATCTTGTTGCAGAGGCGAAGGTGACGTACCCCGGCAAGGATCTCTACGACGTACAGCTGCCCAACGCATTTGCGTATTCTCTGGAGGTCCTTCCCGATCGTTATGACGCAATCGTTTGTGACGAGGGCCAGGATTTCCGTGAAGAGTTCTGGGTCCCGCTTGAGCTCCTGCTGTCGGACTACGAAAGCGCGCCGCTATACGTCTTCTACGATGACAACCAGAATATTTACGCGCGCGCTGGCACCTTCCCGATACGCGAAGAGCCGTTCACGCTGACAAACAACTGCAGGAACACCGCGCCGATTCATGTGGCTGCGTACAAGCACTACAAGGGGGTACCGGTCAGCCCTCCTGATATCGAAGGGGACGAAGTGCTGTTCGAAGCGTCGCCCGGGCGTGATGCCCAGGTTGCAAAGATTAATGCGCGAATCGTTGACCTCGTCGCTCGCCAAGGTGTTTCCGCAGGAGATATCACGGTATTGATTGCCGATGCGCTGCGTAAAGCCGATTACTACGCGGCCTTAAGGCGACTGCCCCTACCGAAGCCCGCGACCTGGTTGGAGGAAGGCATCCGGGCCAACAACACCGTCCTGATCGACACGATTCAGCGCTTCAAAGGACTTGAATCTCCGATTGTAGTTCTTTGGGGTCTTGACACCATCGATTTGACGCGCAGCGAGGAGCTCCTCTACGTCGGCATGAGCAGGGCGAAGTCCCTGCTTATTGTCATCGGAACTGATGCAACGTGCGCCAAAATCAAGACCCAGAAGGGTGAGCGGGCTTGAACGACCGCAATGGGTCGCATAGCGACGGTGATCGGCCACCTGCCAAACGGGCACGATCAACAACGTGGGCCAATCTCAGACCCTTGACCGTCCCCTCCTGCCGCAAGCGGTCTGCTATCCGCCGGCGTGAATCCGTGCGACGCAACGAAGTGGCATCTGCTCGGAAAAACTTCTAATCCGAATCGGCGAGCCAAACGCGAACCGTCGGAGTCAGGTTTCAGAATTTTCTGACGCGACGGTACGAAGTTGCCTGATCGCGAGCAGAAAGGTCATTTCGTAGTCTGGCCCTGTCGGCAACGCACGGGACCAGCCATCTGGCCAGGACATCCACCCGTTGCACGCCCCGTCTGGGAGGATGGGGCTGCCGGCCACGCTGGCCTGTTGTCAAAATTCCATCCGGCAGGTCTAAGGCGCGAGCTTGCGTCAATTGCGCTGATCGCTCAGAGCTGACACTGTTCCAACGGCACCGCCCAGCCTCGATCATCAGCTTCGGCCAACAGTTCTGCGTACGCCTCGCGCAGCTCAGGTGTGACGCCTTCGGCCCAAGCATGTGAGGCCAGGTCTCCCGCCACCTCATCCCAACCGGTCCAAAAATCGGCATGGGAAGTAGATTTGTTCGTACGTGCCATGTAGTCGGACAGCGCCTGAAGCCGTGGATCAATCATGCGGCCTCCTGGACCAGTTCGTAGTACGGATGGCGCTTGTCGTCGAAGATGGCGAACAACTCATCATCTGAGCGGCCGTGAGGCGTCAGCCACGCGATTGCATGCTCTGGCTTGATGTTGATGACGGTGCGGTCATGGCCCTGCTCGGCCACTTCGGGCTCAGGCTCGTCGGTAATGGCAGCGAACGACCACAAGTCAGGTTCTTCCCCGCTGGGATCAGTCCAGTGGGAGTACAGGCATGCGATGAACATCGTCTCGCCGGTTCTGGGCTGGAAGTGGATCTCCTTGGACCCACCACGCCCGTCGTCAACGTTCTCGTAGAAGGTTTCGGCGAGCATGAGGGCGTGGGTACGTCCGAACTGCGGGCGCCAGAACTTCTGAAGATTGTCCCTTCGGGCGTTGTACTTGCCCGACACCTGCCCCGTCTTCGTGTAATCGGTCCTGGGATCCATGCCTTGGGGCCGACACAGGTAGCGCATCGGTCGAACGATGGGCTTGCCGTCCTCCACCAAGAGGACCGGGGCGTACCACAGAGGAAAGATACGATCGTCTTGCGTCGGCTTGTGGCTCGTGCGCTTGGCGTCGGCAATCCAGCGTTCCATCTGCTTGATCTTGTTGGTAGCGATCCGTTGTTCGTTGGCCGCGGTCTTCGTCGGCTTGGTGGCCAGCTTGGCCTCGGCCGCAGCCAACCGTACCCGCTGCTTTTCCAGCTCCGTCTCGCTTTCTCCCAACTTAAGGCCGTTCCAAGTGGCGACCAGATCCTGGATCGCGCGCTCCAAGGCAGTCTTCGGGCGTAGGAAGTTCAGATCCATCCCTTTGGGGATCTTGGTGCCGTCCGACAACTTGTTCCTGACTCGATACCGCTCTTCTCGGCCCAGGTACAACTCCCAGAACGCTTTGATGTCGATGTCGGCACCGAAACGTTTCACGTAGCCGTCGTAGAGGGTCCAGGCTTCTGCGCTGTAGCACATTCGATCTTCCTCAACTCTATTGGCGCTGGGCGCGAACAGTGCGCGATGTCGCATCCCGACGCGATCCTGGAGAAGCCTATAACACGCGCGTGACGGGTGGCCGGCACATGCGGTCGCGCACCCGAAGCTGGATTTCGGCCTATTTCGGACCTCTCCGCTTGGTGCGGCGCCATCGCCAGTCTGGGCCCCGGCTGGTCGATACCCCTGTTCAGGAACTGCCGTTAGTATTTTTACTACCTGCGAGGCTATCCTGTGTCCCCGGTGCGCGCCCCCACCATTCCAGCTGAGGGGCTGCGATCTCATCGGGTGAGTCACCGACGCCTGAAGCTCGCACCCATGTTGATCCCCGTCTCCTCTCGCCCCCTTCCCGCTCCGCCCACTCTGCTGGGTCCAGCGCAATCGCTCACCACCCCGGCGCTGCCGTTGCTGCTTACGCGCGCAGCCTGCGGGTTCCCCAGCCCTGCCGAAGACTTCTTCCAGGAGGACGACCGGCTGGACCTCAACGAGCGGCTGATCTCCAACCCGCCAGCCACCTTCCTCATGAAGGCAGACTGTGGCGGCTCCATGGTCGACTACGGGATCCAGGACGGCGATCTGCTCGTTGTCGACCGGTCCGTTTCCCCGCGCCCAGGGCACACGGTGGTGGCCCTGTGGGAAGGGGGCTTCGTGTGCAAGAAGCTCTATGTGCGCGGCAACAGGATCGTGCTGGCTTCAAGCGCTGGCTACCCGCCCATCATCGTCCCCGAGGACATCGAACTCGATATCTGGGGCGTGGTGCGGAGTAATATCCACTTCCACCTCTGAGCCCGGCCATGGTGTCGCGCCCTTCAGAGATTGAACCTCCACGCTTTGGCCTGATCGACGGAAACACGTTCTACGTGTCCTGCGAGCGGGTGTTCGATCCCAGATTGCGTGGCAAGCCCACGGTCGTGCTGGGCAACGGGGATGGCTGTTGCATCGCCCTGTCCCCCGAGGCCAAGGCGCTGGGCTTGAAGATCGGCGTGCCCATCTTCCAGGTGCCGAAGGACATCCGCAACCAGGTGCAGGTGCGCTCCGCCAACTTCGCGCTGTATGGGGATCTGTCGGCCCGGATCGTGTCGATCCTGCATGACCTGTTTCCGCGGGTCGAGGTGTACTCGATCGACGAGAACTTCGTGGATGTGGCGGGCATGAAAGATCCAGTGGGTGCCGCGCTGGAAGCCCGCGAACGGATCCTGAAGTGGATTGGTATCCCTTGCTGTGCTGGTCTCGGTGCGACCAGAACCTTGGCGAAAGCCGGCAACAAGCTGGCGAAGGATCAATCCAAGCGCGCGGTCAATGCCGGTGCGCTGTCAGTGTTCCATGCCACTCCACACAAACTGGACGCCTTGGCAGTCGAGGACGTATGGGGTGTTGGGCGACGCTACGCCGCCCGCCTCAATGCCGAAGGGGTGACGACCGCCGCCGAGCTCGCCGCGCTCCCTGCTGACCATGTGCGTGCCCGCTACGGCGTGGTACTGGCGCGTACCCACATGGAACTTCGTGGCGTGCCCTGTGGTGATCTGGAACTCGAAGAGCCGGATCGCAAGCAGTTGGTGGTGAGCCGTACTTTCGGACGAGACGTGGTGGACCCGATGGAGGCCTTGGCGACCTTTGCCACGGTTGCCTGCGAGAAGCTGCGCAAACGCGGCCTGGCCGCCGGCGCGCTATGGGTGTGGCTGGACGGCAACCCGTTCAAAGGCGATAGCTTCCATGCGAGCCGTGCAGCGCCGTTCCCCATTCCCACGCAGGACACGGCCGAGGTGTTGCGTGCCGTGCGGTTCCTTGCCATGTCCATCATGCGCCAGACAGGCAAAAGCCGTGGCGTTCAAGCATACAAACGCGGCGGTGTCGGCCTGACCGATCTCGTCGGGGCCGAGGACCGGCAAGCGGACTTGTTCTTCAGGCCCAACGAAAAGGCCGAGAGAGGGATGGCAGTGCTGGATAAGATCAACGCCAAGTTCGGCCGCGGCACCTTAGGTGTTGGCACCGTGGGCTGGCGCGTAGGTGGCGCGATGGCTGGCGAGCGGCGTATGGGGTCAAAGGATGCTCAGTGGCGTCCTACGTTGCAGGCCTTGTCGCCCAGTTACACCACGAAGTGGGGAGACTTGTTGGCGGTGAGGTAGGCGTCCGCTCACGAGCAGTAGGTAAACGCCGCGGCCAGGATTTAGCCCCACGCATTGGGCCCTGACCGGGGTTCGAATTTGACGGGGATCACTTAGTTTTGGTCGCACGCGACGGTTTCTTCAAGGGTGCGCCGGCTAGAGGAAGCCAGTCGTGCCACCCCGCCCATGAGTGTTGTGCATCGATCGTCAGCGCTAGCTCGGAAGCACGGTGTACCCCTCTGCGTGTTCGCGCGTACCCTTCGCGCATCGCTTATCCTTGATCCCATGACACGCCGCCCAGTTCCCCCCATGAAACGCTCCCGCCATACGGCGCTTGTGCTAATGGGTGCCGCGCCCCTGCTTCTGACTGCCTGCTCGCAGGAGCCGCAGCTTCAGACCGCGGAAGGCTTATTCACCTCGGTCGAGGCGTGCATCGACAAGACCCAGAACCCCTACATGTGCAACCAGGCCTTCACCCAGGCCCAACAGCAGGCCGCAAGAGCGGCCCCTCAGTTCTCGTCCGTGCTCGAATGCGAAAACCAGTTCGGGCACGGACAGTGCGGCACGCAGCAGACGACGGGCGGCCAGTCGTTCATCGGCCCGCTCATGACCGGCTTCTTTCTCTCGCAGATGCTCAACGGACGCAGCGCAGGCTTGGCACAGACCGCTGGCTCCGCACCGCCGCCGGGAACGATCAAAGGCGAACCCGCGTTTCGCACCGCGCACAACGACTGGCTGAAGCCAGGTCCATCGACGGGTGGTGCCGGGGCGGCTGCTCTTACCCGGGTCGATGCCCAGCCCGACCGTGCCATGACGGTGCGCCGTGGTGGATTCGGCACCACCGCTGCTCGTCGCTCCGGCAGCTTCGGCGGCTGATGCGCCGCGTTCCCATCGCCCCGCGGCCGGACTGGCGACGACGCGCGGAGGCCTGCGGCTTCCAGTTCCACACCATCGACGGGGCGCCCTATTGGGACGAAAGCGCGTATTACGCGTTTACCTTAGAGCAGATCGAACAGCACCTCGAATCACCCACGATCGAGTTGCACCAGATGGCGCTCGCGCTGGTGGACGAAGTAATGGCCAGCGACGCCCTGATGGAGCACTTGGCCATACCGGAGGCGTTCCGTGACTACGTTGCGCAGAGCTGGCGCCGCCGGGATCCGCACCTGTACGGACGAATGGACCTCGCCTACGACGGTCATGGGCCCGCGAAGCTGTACGAACTCAACTATGACACCCCTACCTCGCTCTACGAGGCCGCGCTCTTCCAGTGGGAGTGGCTGGAGAACCAGCGCAATCGTGGTGCCCTGCCTGCCCAGGCGGATCAGTTCAACAGCCTGCACGAAGCTCTTGTGGAACGTTTCGCCGAACTCGCAATGCGACTGAATCCACCGCTTTACTTTGCCGCGATGGGTCTCAGCGCAGAGGATCAGGGCACGGCGGCTTACCTGCGTGACTGCGCCACTCAAGCCGGGCTGTCCGCCGGCGCGATAGCACTCGAAGACATTGGCGTTGCTTCGGACGGACGATTTACGGACCTGGACGATATCGCCATCGGTTCGCTGTTCAAGCTCTATCCGTTGGAAGACCTGTTTTCGGATCCGTTTGGTCTTGAGCTGCTACGGTCAAACCTCCAGCTGCTGGAGCCTGCGTGGAAGCTCGTGTTGAGCAACAAGGGCGTGCTGCCGTTGTTGTGGGAACGCCATCGCGGCCACCCCAACCTGCTTGAGGCCTACTTCGACGATGGGGCCCCGCTCAGGCCGGGATGGGTGCGCAAACCGCTGTTCTCACGCGAGGGAGCGAACGTGGAGATGCACTTGGCCAATGGGCGGTTCCTGCACGAAGCCGGGCCATACAGCGGTACGGCCATTCGGCAGCAGTTGCATTTGCTGCCGTCTTATTCGGGACACTATCCCTTGATCGGCAGTTGGGTGATAGGAGACGCGGCTAGTGGCATCGGCATTCGCGAAGACTCCAGCCCGATTACGCGTGACTCGGCGCGGTTCGTGCCCCATGCGATCGTCGACGAGGTAGTCGGGCCCATCACCATCGAAGCTTAGGCCCTGCCGTTCCGCTCTGGGTGAGCCAAGAGTGCACCCTACCTATCCGCGGTAAACATACCGCCTCACGTCCTCGAGCTAATCGGCTTGACCTGATCACTTGGCGGACACCTTGAGGCGTGAGCCTGCCATGCGAGGGCTGCCATTGACACATGGCGTAAGTAGTTCGATACCGCCTAAACAAGCAAGACGAAAACTACGAGGGCGCTCGTGCGAGGTCTCCTACCTCGATCCTATGCAGTTCGTCCAGAACTGCCGCGACGCCGGCCGTGGTGCCCAGCAAGTCCAGCGGACGGGCGCCTAACACCGGACTGGAAGCAGCCAACCATCGCCAAGCCGCGTTCGCATCCTCGAAGACAGCGACGGCGCGTGTAGCCACCACCTGGCCGGCCGCCGCCGATTCGGCCACCGCCTGAAACCGGGTAGCTTCGTCGGCCGCGCGTGAAGCGCGTAAGCGGTCGCGCTCGTGGATGGCCTCGCGTTTCAAGTACAGCCCGCCCCCCAACGCAACCGCCAGCAGCAGGGAAAGAATGATGTAGTCAGTCATTGCGTTGCGTTCCGACGTCTGTCCAATGGTGCCAGCGAACCTATGCCCGAATCGATATCGGCATAGACGTTGTTGCTCCCGGCTTCGATAATCATCGAAGCCGGAGGATAGCCGATCATCAAGGCCTGAGAACCGTAACCTTGTAATACAATTTGTAATACAAAGCCGAGGGAATCAGCGGTACCTCTTCGGCTCTGGGAGGCAAGCCCCAACACGCCGGTGACACCCCCCCGCATAGCAGCTGGCCTGCAGCCTCTGACGGTGCCTAACGTACGCCCCTCACGCGTCGCCACAGCTCCCAGCTGGACATCTTTGTAATACATTTTGTAATACAAACCGAGGGAAGTAGCGGTAGCTCCACCGGTCCCGGCGCATAGGTGTACGTCTTACCTGATCGCCTACTGCGCGTCCGAGCGCGGCAACATCATGACGCCGTGGCGACCCCTCACTGATTACACCCGATAACTTGGGCTAATCGCTCATCAACTGATTTATGGCACTGTCAGTGGCCACCCCTGCCACAGATGGCTTGCTGATGGATGGGCCCTGTGCTTGCGTTACAAAATAATTGACCGTAGGTCAATTATTTAGATACCTGTTAGGCCCAATTTTACCTGAGCCGGCAAATACATTCTGCTTTTTCTATTGGTTTAAACCAACCCAATATATCTTTTTAAATCAATGTCTTGCAAGAGGCGGGCATGAGGGATAAAGTCAAGGACAAGCCGTGACTTGAGAGTAGTATTGTGGCGCAGCTAGACGCGTTGGAAACGCAGTACCTCCGCGCTTTTGGAGCTGTATTGTCCGCAGCACAGACCGCTCAGGTGCTGGGTTACCGGAGCACCGCGGCGCTAGCCAAAGCACGTTCTCGTGGCCAACTGCCGATCAAGATGTTTGCACTGCCCCATCGTCGTGGCCTATTCGCGAATACGGTAGACATTGCAGCCTGGATGACCTCCCGGCAGTCCAGCGGCGAAGGATAACCGCGCCTCATCACGGAGAGTCAGTGCATGACCAGCTGAGATCTGCACTCCGAACTACGGAAATGAAAATGCCCCCGTTGGCGCGGGGGCATTTGCCTCTCGTCGGAGCGAGAGGTGGTGGAGCACTTGGAGCGCAAGTAGGCTCCCGCATTTCTCCAACGAAGTCAAGCCGTCCCAGGTGGATGGCTGGGCAGGTGCGTCCTTTTTCAAGGTAATTCTTCCCTTGAACACGCTCCCTGTCTTGCCTTCCTCACGGCGTTGCACACCAGCAGGTGTGCTTGGAGATTCAGGAGCCATCATGTCCCTCGTTTCCTACCTTTCAAGGGCTACTCTCGCGCCCTCGGTGTTGCCGCTACCCACTGACATCACCACGTCGCTGCACAGGCCTGGACCACGGCCCTTCGAGGCCCGCCAATTCGGACGACTCGAGCTCGAGGGCTGCGACGTTCATGGCTTTCTTTCGCTAAAAGAAGCAATTCACGTCGAAGTAGATGGCATTACCCCTATCGCGGTCGCGCTCTCGCTGGAGTGCAATCCCAAGGTCGCCGCGTATACCGAACGTCCCCACTGCGTTCCGGTCGGCGACTCCAAGAGCGAGCTCGATTTCTGGATCCGTTTTGCCACCGGCGACGAGGAACTTCTTTTTCTTATAGGTGATGGCGACTGCCTTGGCGTGGTCGCAGGCGCGCCGCGCCCGCGCGAGTGTGGACGACTGCAGGCGGCCGTCGATGTGGCCGGCATCAGCCTTTCATTGAGGCCTGCGAAGGAGCTGTCATGACTGCTGGAACCTCAGCGACCGCGGACGCTTCGTCCGTTGCATCGCATGCCACGAATTCGAATCTTCCCTACACGCCTCGCAAACTAACTCGAGGCGAACGTAATCGCCGCGAAGTATTTGTCTTTTTTTCGCCACGCAACCAGAGGGTTGTCACGATCGCCGATGCAATCAACGCGGCGGTAGCGCTCAAGTTGGAATTCGATCCCAACATCCAGAAATACATCGAGCGTCCGCGCCGCATCCAGTTCACTGCCAAACAACAGATCGATGTGTCTTTTTGGACGCGCAATACGTCTGGCGAGGAACGCTTCTACCTGGCTGTCCCTAATGCAGGCACCGTCGGCAGCACAACCGGAACCGTCTCCATTCGGGATCGAAGCGAACTTGATGACGCCGCCCAACGCAATGGCATTAGGCTGAACTACATCTCCGAGCCGGAGTTGCTTTCCGCAAGGACCTGGCTTGCCACCGGTTTCGAACTGCTGCCTCTGGTGTGGGACTACGGGCGCCTGGCGACGCGCTCGCTTATTCGAAATCAGATCCGTGCATGCCTCGCCAACACCGAGCGGGTCTCCCTTGCAAACCTGATCACGACCTTGGATTTCACTCCGGCAAGCGTGCGCGTAGTCGTGGCGGGCATGATCCATCAAGGCGAGCTGCGGCTTCTGGACTACTTACCGGGCGCAGCCGACGCAGTCCTGGAGGTGGCTCGTGCGTAGCTCCCATACGTGCTACCCCATCGGGGAGCTTGATACCTGGTACAAACCGAAGGAATCGGATCTCGCCGAATCGATCAGGTCGCGCTTTAGCGAAGCATGTGCGGCGCTGACTGCGGTCCTGACAGGCGATATGGGAATCACCCGTGCAGCCGACGCACATGGACTGTGCCACAAGCGCTTGCGCGCAATGGTCAAGCGCGCCCCGCAATTGGCTCAAGACGGGCAACCTTACGGATTCAGGGTGTGCGTGCCGTGGGGCACCTACCAGCGCGGCGAGCAGGAAGGCGAAGCGGAAATGCCGCGCTTGGCTGGCCCGCATGCGATGAGCCAACTTCTCTCGGCACGCCCCGAAATCGCGACCTGGGTTGACGAGTTCAGGCTGCCCTTGCCACCCGGAAGGCCGCCGAAAGCCTTCGACCGGCTGCACGCGAAGATCGTTGCCGAGCTCAATCGTTTGAACCTGCGGGACTACTATCCCCTGAACCAGGCGGACAAGGGACGTCGAGCCCTGCTCCGCTTTATACGCCAGCGTCGCATCGACCACGCGGACGTCGGCAACCTCGATACTGCCTACGCCCCCCTTTCCACCTTGTCGGAAATTTTTCGTGGGAGGCCGTTCGCCCGCACGGAAATCGACGCACATCGCATCGACATCGAGGCTGTCCTCGGTTTGGCATTGCCGAATGGCGGTACCGTCAAACGTCAGATCACCTCGATGTGGTTGCTAGTCGAGATCGAGGTCGAGTCCCGCGTCATCGTCGGCTGGGTCCTGCGCGTCGGCAGGGCGTACAACAACCTCGATCTCGCCTCCTGCATCACGAAGTCCCTGCAGCCGTGGAAACGCCGGGAATTGACGATCCCTGGCTTGGAGTACTCACCGGGTGCCGGCCTACCCTCAGGCTCACTGGGTGCACACTCGTCATGGCGTTCGCGCTTGCTGGCCCTGGACAACGCGAAGGCGCATTCGGCCCTGGACTTCGAGCAGGCGTTCTGTCGCGCCCGCGGCGGCATGCTGTTTTATGGGCGCGCACACGAGCCACGTTCCCGCCCGATCGTTGAGCAGTTCTTCTCGCGCCTTGAGCGCGGTGCACTCCGCGACGTGCCGGGCGGCTTCGAGCCCGCCAAGCGTCTGGGCGAGAACAAGATCCGTATCAGCAATTTCGCACCGAACGACTATCCGATCCAGTTGCATGCATTCGAAGAATTGTTGGACGTCATCATCGCGAACTACAACGCAACGCCCCACCCCGCGCTGGGCGACCTGAGCCCGCTGCAGTTCCTGCAGATGCAAGGACCTAAGGCCTTCGCTTTCATGCCGGACACGGCCGAGGAAGACGCCAGCGACATGGGCAGCGTGCTGGTACCGCTGACGGTTCACGGCAATCGCAACGAAGGCGTGATGCCACACGTCAACTACATGTACGTGCGCTATCGCAGTCCGGATTTGGACCATAAGTGGGAACTGGTCGGTAAAAAGGTGCTAGCCCGCGTCCGTCGCCACGACCTTCGATCGTTCGTGTTGATGCGCACTGCGACCACGCCCCTGTGCGCCGTCCGGGCGGCCGCGCCCTGGAACCGCACAGCGCACGATGAGACCACACGGGCCATGATCATGCAGTGGTCGAAGTTGAGGGCAGGCTTCTCCATCACTGGCGCGGATTGCGCGATCGCAGCATACGTCGCATTCCTGCGTGCACAGGCGCCAACTTCCCAGCAGGCGGTGGATCAACTTGCTCGCATGGAGCAGGTCCACAACGGCACGCCACCTAGCTCACGTCCGCCGACGATCAATGCCCCCATGAAGATCCCTCCGGGTGGCTGGATCAGCCTCGACGACGAGAACGACTTCTGACGCTCCGGTTTTCCAACTCCCCGCAAGGCGCTCGAGCGCTCAGGAGAACTCATGGACAACAACGAACACCCGATTTTCATTCCCAACAGCTACCAGATCTACACCAAACCAACTGAGTACCTCGCCAACTTCATCCTCTCCAATATCAGTCAGGGCCATCATGGCTGCTCAGTGTATGGTGGTGGCGGACTCGGCAAGACGACCGCGCAGCAGTACCTGACCGACAATGCTTCGCGTTGGCTGATCAACAAGAAGACGAATCAGCAGATCGGCGTCGCGACGCGCATGGTGATGCCCAGTGGCATCCGTCGCTCTGACCGTGCGTTCTGGACCGCCATGAATCGGCGACTGAAGCTCGTCAACGCCATTCGCATGGACCCTGGCCTTGGCCTTGAACGCCTGGTGAATTTCATTCGCACGCGCTGCGGTCAGGCACGGCAGCGCCGCATGGTGCTCTTCATCGACAACGCGCAGCGCATTACCGAAGCCGAGTACCAGTACCTCGAAGATCTCGACGGTCTGGTGCTCGACGAGAACCTCAGTCTGTTCCTCGTGCTGGTTCGCCAGAGTGATGCCGAGGGCGTCGATGTCGGAGACGATTGGCTGGAACGTCCGTCCCATACCGTGCGTCGTTGGTTCATGGACACTGCCCCGTTCCGGCCCTTGATGGGGATCGCGGAAATCACCCACGCCTTGGGTCGTTATGACCGTTCGGTCGCTTGGCCGACCTCGGACATGCCGTTCTCGCGCTACTTCGCCAAGGACGCATTCGACCGCGGCTGGTGCCTGGCGAAGGATGCTTCGTTGATCTTCGATTGTGTCAGGTCGCTGCGAAAGGAGTACAAGCTGCCCGAAACTGATGCGTGGCCGATGGCAACGTTTACCCTGGTCGTGCACTCGCTCCTAGCCGACATTGCCCAAGGGAAACCGGACTTCAACGGTTTCACGCCTGAGCAGGTCAGGCACGTCCTCTTGTCCAGCGGCTATCTCCGCTTGGAGTTCGTCCGTGCCAAGATGCGGATGCCGGACATGGGCCATGACGAGGCTGCGTAATGGCTTGGCGTGACGTCATCCAAGGTCGGCCGGCATTGCCGGCTCTTCTTGGTGCCGAACTCGAACCTTACCCCTACATTTCCGGCTACGGCTTGCTTCGACGGATGACGCAATTAGGCCGATTGATGGGCGTTGAGCTAACAGCGCTCGGGATTCGCAATCGAGTGACGTCTGACGTACTGACCGCTACCCAAAGGCCTGGTGCCCCGAAAGCGGAGCTACTTCACGCACTTGGGCTGCGAGCCACTCACGTCGGTGACTATTGGTCACCAGAAATGTGGAGCCCGCTGCGCACCGGGCTTGAGCTGGAACGTCACAACCTCCCACTACGCGATTGCCCCCTCTGCTCCGCCCATGGTTACCACTGTGCGCTTTTCCAGCTGCCTTTCATCGATCACTGTCCGTGGCATGCCATCAAGCTGCATACCAGTTGTCCTCAATGCGGTCGAACTTGCTGGGCACGCTTTCACCCGGATCTTCGTCTTGGTCGGTGCGAGTGCGGGTACGACGCATTCGAGGTCAGGACGGCTTCGATCAACATGTGGCATTTCCCAGCGGCGGAAGTCGACGCATGGGCCAGCCGATATCTGCACTGGGCCGCCGAAGAGCGAAAGTCCCGCCTGCTCGTAGTCCCCGCGCCGCACACCGACTGGATGCCTGGATACGCTGCACTGGCACGCCAATCGCTTGAACTCGAGGGCATGCTCGCAACCGCCGAGCCCACGGCCGAGCTGGAAGAGTTTTCCGATGCCGGGGAGGAACCACCCGAAGGCAACTTCTGGGGCTGGAGCCTTCTGGGGGGCGAGCGTCCACTGACGTTCGTGCCGCTCCCCGCCTCGATGCACGCCAAGCTCGCTCAGGCAACTCGAGATGCCGTGGCAGCGTTTCCCACCGATACTCCCACCCCACGCCAGCTCGCCGCCTTGAATGGTCTGGAGGAAGGACAGACCCTCAAACAGAACCTCGTCAACCGTCCCGAATGCCTGATCGCTCCGCATGGGTTGTCCAGCGACCAGAACACTTGGCTCAACCTCTCGGCTGTCGACCCAATGTCAGCAAGTTTCTGCGGCGAGTTGCTGGACAGGGTGATCTCTGGTCTGGATGTGCGCGACGACGGTTGTAGCCGATCCCTTCAGGCTGCCCGATCCCATGCGTTGGATGGGATCCCGGGACGACGCCACGTGGCTCGAGCGCTGGAAGCCATCCTTGCTCGGGCGTATTGCCAAGGTTTGGAGATGGTACTCAGGTCTATGATGGCTGGTGGGAAGGCACCTGCGCCACAACGCTGGGTCTTGCCCACCGCAGAGATCGTAATCGGGAACGAGGTGGTTCGTTCGGTCAGGGTATGCTGGACGCCAACACGTCCACCCCCTTTCAGGCGTACAGTCGATATCCCGACGTCCATCTCACCCGCGCCAAAGCACAAGACTGGATCCAAGCCGTCGGCAACGCAGGTGCGGACCCGGAACCGACTGGCGCGCCGAGCTGGTAAAGTACGACAGAAGAAATAGCGGGCAGATCGTCGGCTGTTCGAGGAAATTATGGGCGGTTGCAGGTAGTTCTGTGAGTTCCGGGCGTGTTGTTGGTAAGAAAATCTCCGACGAAACGCCCAGCCAGTTCGCGCTTCTCTTTTGATATCAGTCAGTTAGGTTCAGGGCGAATGCTCCGCGTCAATCACTGGTTGCCCTATGGCTGAAATGGAAGTTCTTCCCTACAAAGGCCGGCCCGGATTGCATAGAGGCATGCGCATGTTGAACGACCACGCGCCGCGCCCTTGCCACGTCATCGGCAAGAACCCGCCGCCGTGTCCGGCAAGACGCAGAAGCCCGCGTTGCAAAGGCGCGAGCGATCAACGGACAGCCCCTCGTGCTCCCGGCGCGCGAGCGATTCGCCGGCTACGCCTAGGGCCGGACTTCGCAGTAACGATAGATCTGCGCTTCCAGATTGCGAAGCAACGTCACATTGCGATTGAGCTTGAAGTTGGCCTGGATCCGATCGTACTCGCTGCGAGCGATCGAACAGCGAGCCGAATTGACCTGTGACTTGGAATCCCGAGCGGGCGCTATGTAGTAGCTGCCCGAGTTTCGGCGCACGCGATCCGCCTGTTGGCGCAGCTTCCACTGTTGATCGCGGTTGTAGGTCGCCCAGCGCTCGGCATTCGTTGGCTGGCGATAGTTGCCCGACCAAACCTTTTCCGGCGGCATGGCCCCTGCGCACGGAAACGACTGATAGACGGATTTCCCGTCAACACCCTTGCACTTGTAGACGGCCTGCGCCGAAGCGTCTGAAAAAGCCAGCGCTACGACAATCGCTATCGAAATTCGCATGATGAATCCCCCCCGTGCCCGTAATCCTAACAGCGGGTTTGCAGGAGGACGCCGAAGGCGTGCCCTGCGGGCGCGCTACGCGCAGAGCGTGGAGCGTCACCGTGCTCGATGCGCACAAGAACCTAGGCGGCCAGCTTGATCGCCACAAGGAAAGCAAGGTATGCCGGCCATGTCACCGAGCTGATGCTGCTCGTGCGCTTCTCTGAAATCGACAGGCCGGGCTAGGCCATCAAGCCGGGGCGACCGGCCTGCGTCCAGCCCCCGCTGCGGTTGCCTGGATGAATGCCTTCCGATCAGAAAACGTGTGTTGCGTCCTGGTCATTTCACCTGCTAAGTTAGTAACAAGTTACTTACTTTGTGGAGCTTTGCAGTGAGCGAACGCCCGCAGTACCTGCCAGCCGAAGCGCGGCGCGCGGCCACGGTGCAGGCGGTGGTCGATCTGGCGGCCGAGCAGAATCCGGCCGAGATCACGACTACCGCCATTGCCGATCGCATGGGCTTGACGCAGGGCGCGCTGTTCCGCCACTTCCCCAGCAAGGACGCGATCCTCGAGGCCACGATGACCTGGGTGAGCGAGCGCCTGCTGGTCAGCGTGGACAAGGCGGCTGAGGGCGCACCCTCGCCCGCCGCGGCGCTCGATGCCATGTTCATGGCGCATATCGACTTCGCGGCCAGGCACCCGGGCGTGCCGCGCATGCTGTTCGGGGAGCTGCAGCGCTCCGGCGAGACGCTTGCCAAGCGGATGGTGCAGACCCTGATCCGCCAATACGAACAACGCCTGCGCCGGGTGATGGAGGCAGGCAAGGCGCAGGGTGAGCTGGACGCGAACCTAGATGTGGATGCCGCCGCCGTGCTGTTCATCGGCACGATCCAGGGCCTGGTCATGCAGTCGCTGCTGGCCGGCAAGGTCAGCCGGATCCGCCGCAATGCACCGGCCGTGTTTGCCATCTATCTCCGCGGCATAACGCAAGGGAAATGAAGATGAGCTCACCAACCCTCCCCTCTCGACGAACCCGTCTGGTCGTGATCGCGGTCGCCGTGCTTGGCCTTGGTGGCGCGCTGGCATTCTGGCTGCTGCGCGACCGTGGCAATGCGGATTCGCTGCGCCTCTACGGCAACGTCGACATCCGCGAAGTGCAGTTGGCTTTTCGCCAACCGGGGCGGGTGCTGCAGATGAAGTTCGACGAGGGCGACGCGGTCAGCGCCGGCACGCGCCTGGCCACGCTGGACGCGCAACCGTATCGCGATGCCCTGGCCGCGGCGCAGGCGCAGGTGCAGGTCGTGCAGGCGGAGTTGTCGAAGCTGCACCGTGGCCTGCGCCCGCAGGAAATCACCCAGGCGCGCGAGGCGCTCCGGCAGGCGCAGGCGCTTGCCGCCGATGCCGAACGCAACTTCCAGCGTCAGAACAGCCTGCTGGCATCGGGTGCCAGCAGCCAGCGCACGGTCGATGCCGCCCGCACCGCGCGCGACCAGGCCGCGGCCGGTGCCGAAGCCGCCAAGGCGGCCCTGTCGCAAGCCTCCGAAGGCTTCCGCAAGGAAGACATCGCGGCGGCCGAGGCACGGCTGGCCGCCGCGCAGGCCGCCGCCGCGCAAGCCACCACGGCGCTGGCGGATACCGAACTGATCGCGCCCAGCAACGGCACCATCATCGCGCGGGTGCGCGAGCCCGGCAGCATGGTGGCCAGCCAGAGCACGGTCTACAGCCTGAGTCTGGACAAGCCTGTCTATGTGCGCGCCTACGTGGGCGAGCCGGATCTGGGACGGATTGCACCCGGTGCCGCGGTGCGCGTCAGGAGCGACACATCGGACAAGGTTTATCGCGGCAAGATCGGCTTCATCTCGCCGCGCGCCGAGTTCACCCCGAAGACGGTGGAGACGACCGACCTGCGCACCGACCTGGTGTACCGGCTGCGCATCGTCATCGATGCCGCCGACAGCGACGCCGCGCTGCGCCAGGGCATGCCGGTCACCATCGAGGTCGCTGCCAACGCTGCCCCTGCCGGAAAGCGCTGAAATGCCTGCCGATGCCGCCGCCGTCACGCGCAACGACACGGCGCTTGCCGCCGCTGTCGTCATCGAAGGCGTGGACAAGCATTTTGGCAAGGTGCAGGCCCTGCGCAGCCTGAGCGCGCGCATCCATTATGGCCGGCTGACCGGCCTGGTCGGCCCGGACGGTGCCGGCAAGACCACGCTGATGCGCATCCTGACCGGCCTGCTGGTGCCCAACGCCGGCCGCGTCACCTTGGCCGGCTTCGACGTGGTCAGGGACAACGACGCCATCCACGTCGCCAGCGGCTACATGCCGCAACGCTTCGGCCTGTACGAAGACCTGTCGGTGATGGAGAACATGCGCCTGTACGCGCAGCTGCGCGGCATGGATGCGGATCGCAACGCCGCCCTGTTTGCCGAGCTGCTGGACTTCACCCGGCTCGCGCCCTTCACCAAGCGCCTGGCCGGCAAGCTCTCCGGTGGCATGAAGCAAAAGCTGGGGCTGGCCTGCGCGCTGATGGCACGGCCCAAGGTGCTGCTGCTGGACGAGCCCGGGGTCGGCGTCGATCCGGTCAGCCGCCAGGATCTGTGGCGGATGGTGCAGGCGTTGACCGACGAGGGCATGGCGGTGGTCTGGTCCACCGCCTATCTGGACGAGGCCGAGCGCTGCGAGAGCGTGCTGCTGCTGAACCAGGGGCAGCTCCTGTTCGACGGCGCGCCGCAGGCGCTGACCGCGCAGCTCGAAGGCCGAAGCTTCCGGCTGGAGAACGTCGGGGCCGAGCGCCGGGCGGTGCTGACCGAAGCGCTCGACCTGCCCAGCGTGAGTGACGGCGTGATCCAGGGTGCCGGCGTGCGCGTGGTGCTGCGCAAGGATGCAGACATGGCACAGGTGCAGGCCCTGGCCGATCAGGCGCAGGTGCGGCTGGCAGCGGTGCCCGCGCGCTTCGAAGACGCCTTCATCGATCTGCTTGGCGGCGGCCCCGGCGGCACCTCCAGCCTGGCCGAACGGCTGCCGCCGGTCGAGCTGGGTTCCGGCATCGCCGTGTCGTGTCGCGATCTCACCAAGCGCTTCGGCGAATTCACCGCCACCGACAGGGTCAGCTTCGAGGTGCAGAAAGGCGAGATCTTCGGCCTGCTCGGCCCCAACGGTGCCGGCAAATCGACCACGTTCAAGATGCTGTGCGGCCTGCTGAAACCCACTGCGGGCGAAGCACACGTGGTCGGGCTCGACCTGCGCCATGCCACCGGCGCAGCCAAGAGCCGGCTGGGTTACATGGCGCAGAAGTTCTCGCTGTACGGCCTGCTGTCGGTGCAACAGAACCTGGAGTTCTCGGCCGGCGTGTATGGGCTGGAAGGCAGCACGCGGCGCGAACGCATCGCCGAGATGATCGAAACCTTCGATCTGGACGATTGGCTTTCGGCCACGCCCGATTCGCTGCCGCTGGGACACAAACAACGCCTCGCCCTGGCCTGCTCGCTGATGCACCGGCCGCCGGTGCTGTTCCTGGACGAGCCCACCTCGGGCGTGGATCCCATTACCCGACGCGAGTTCTGGACCCACATCAACGGCCTCGCGCGCAAGGGCGTGACCATCATGGTCACCACCCACTTCATGGACGAGGCCGAATACTGCGATCGCGTCGCCATGCTCTCGCGTGCGCGGCTGATCGCGCTGGACACGCCCGATGCGCTCAAGCGCATGGCGATCAGCCCGCAGCATCCCGATCCGACCATGGAGGACGCCTTCATCCATCTGGTGGAGTCTGCCGAGCGCGATGCGGAGGCCGCCGCATGAACACCGCCGCACCGCGCAAGGACAAGGACAGCGCGCCGCCGACCGGCATGCGCCGCTTCGACCGCCGCCGCCTGCTGGCCCTGGTCACCAAGGAAAGCCACCAGGCGCTGCGCGATCCCTCGACCCTGCTGATCGCGTTCGTGCTGCCGGTGGTGCTGTTGCTGTTGTTTGCCTATGCGGTGTCGCTGGATGCGAAGAACGTCCGCGTCGGCGTGGTGCTGGAGTCACCCGGCGCATCGGCGCAGTCGCTGGCCGCCGCGCTGTCCGGCACCCGCTTCCTGCACGTGCAGTTCGCCCGCGATCGCCGCGAGGTGGCCGAACAGCTGGTGTCCGGCGAGCTGCGCGGCTACGTGGTGATTCCGCAGGACTTCGGGCAGCGCATGGCGCAGCGCGGCAGCGAGCCACTGGTGCAGATCGTCACCGACGGCTCCTATCCCAACACCGCCAACTACGTCGAGAACTACGCCCGCGGCGTGGTGCAGACCTGGCGCGCCGGGCTGGACGTCGCCGCACCGCTGCAACCGCTCGTGCTGGAGCCGCGCTACTGGTTCAACCCCGAGCTGGAAAGCCGCCGCGCGCTGATTCCCGGTGCCATCGCCATCGTCATGACCATCATCGGCACCATGCTCACCGCGCTGGTGGTGGCGCGCGAATGGGAGCGCGGCACGATGGAGGCGGTGCTGTCCACACCCGCCTCGGTTGCCGAGATCCTGATCGGCAAACTGCTGCCCTACTTCGCGCTCGGCATGCTGTCCACGCTGGTTGCGGCGGGGTTGGCGGTGCTCGTGTTCGGCGTGCCGATGCGCGGCTCGCTGCCGGCGCTGCTGCTGCTGTCGGCGGTGTTCATGGTGCCGGCGCTGGGCCAGGGCCTGCTGATTTCCTCGCTGGCACGCAACCAGTTCCTGGCGGCGCAGATCGCGCTGTTCACCGGCTTCCTGCCGGCCTTCATGCTGTCAGGCTTTTTGTACGAGATCGATGCCATGCCCGCGCCGATCCGGGCCTTCACCCGGGTGGTGCCGGCGCGCTACTTCGTCGATTCGCTCAAGACGGTGTTCCTGGCCGGCGACATATGGGCGGTGTTCCTGCCCAACCTGGTGGCGATGGCGGTGATCGGCGCGTTGTTCTTCGTCATCGCCAAGCGCGCCACGCGCAAGAACCTGGAGTGAGCCCGTGCCGACCTCCGCATTCTCGTTGACCCGCCTGCGCGCCCAGTTCATCAAGGAGGCGCTGAGCGTCCTGCGCGATCCGCGCAGCCGCATGGTGGTGTTCGTGCCGCCGATCCTGCAGCTGCTGATCTTCGCTTTTGCCGCAACGCTGGAAGTGCGCAACATCGATATCGCGGTGTACGACCAGGACGCGGGACGCTGGTCGAACGAGCTGGTGCAACGGCTGGACAGCGCCGGGTTCATCACCCGCGTGCGGCACATCGACAACCGCCAGCAGCTGCACCAGCTGATCGACCGCGGCGAGGTGATCGCGGCGCTGGCCATTCCCGCGGACTTCTCGCGCACGATTGCCAGCGGCGGCAGCGGCCGCGCACAGGTACTGGTCGACGGCCGGCGCAGCAATTCGGGGCAGATCACCGTGTCCTACCTCTCCACCATCGCGGCCGACGTCGGTGCCGAGGTGGTGCCCGATGCGCAATCGCCCTCGCCCGTGCTGGTGCGCCACTGGTTCAACCCGAACCTGGTCTATCGCTGGTACATCGTGCCCGGCCTGACCGGGATCCTGGCGCTGTTCAGTTCGCTGCTGATCACCTCGCTGTCGATCGCGCGCGAACGCGAGCTGGGCACCTTCGACCAGCTGCTGGTCTCGCCGACCTCGACGCCGGAGATCATCGTTTCCAAGTCGCTGCCGGCGCTGGCCATCGGCACGCTGCTGGGGCTGTTCATGATCGGCGCGGGCGTGTTCCTGTTCGGCATCCCGTTCACCGGTTCGTTTGCATTGCTGCTCGCCAGCCTGGTGCTGTTCATCCTCTCGGCAGTCGGCATCGGGCTGATGATTTCCGCGGTCAGCATGACCCAGCAGCAGGCCATCCTCGGCGCGTTCGCGATCGGCGTGCCGGCGGTGCTGATGTCGGGCTTCGCCACCCCGGTGGAGAACATGCCGGTCGTCCTGCAGTGGCTGGCGCAGGCCATTCCGCTGACCCACTTCCTGGTCATCGTCGAGGGCAGCTTCCTCAAGGCCATGCCGCCCGGCGACATCCTGGCCAACCTGTGGCCACTGGCGGTGATCGCGCTGGCCACGCTGACCATGGCCACCGCCTCCGTCCGAGGACGCCTGCAATGAATCCCCATACCCGCACTGCCCTTCTTCGTGCAACTGCCTGGCGCATGCGCCCGCTTGCACTGGCCCTGCCCCTCGCCCTGTTGACCGCCTGCGCCAGCGTGGGTCCCGACTACTACGGGCCGCCGCCGATCGATGCCGGCAGCGGCTGGACGCTGGCACCGGCCAGCGACGCCGGGATCGCGGATCTGGGCCGTTGGTGGTCTGCGCTGGGCGATCCCACCCTCGATCGGCTGATGGCCACGGCGCTGGCACAGAACCTGGATCTGCGCCAGGCCGCGGCGCGCATCGACGAGGCGCGCGCGCTGCGCGACCGCGTGGCCGGCGGGGCGTCGCCGACCGTTGCTGTCGGCACCAGCGTCAACCGGCGCCGGCAAAGCGAGAACGGCCCGTTGCCGGTCGGCAACATCCCCGGCCTGGACGCCACCCAGACCATCCACGATGCCGGCTTCGACGCGGCCTGGGAACTCGATTTGTTCGGTGCCAGGCGGCGCGCCCTGGAAGGTGCCGATGCCCGCCTGCAGGCGACCGAAGCCGAGGCGCAGGGCGTGCGCATGCGGATCGTGGCCGAGGTCGCGCGCACCTGGTTCACCGCCGTTGGCGCAGGCAACGAGTTGAACACATGCCAGGCCTCGCTGGACACCTGGCGGCAGACCCTGGAGCTGGTGCGCCTGCGACACGCGGCGGGCGACGCCTCGGCCGCCGACGTGGAGACCACCTACGCGCAATGGGCCGCGGCCAACGCGCTGCTGCCGGACATCCAGGCACGCCAACGCGCCGCGGTGCTGGCCTTGGGCGTGCTGCTGGGTGCGCCGCCGGAGCGCGAGCTGGCCCTGCTCGACGCAGCCGCGACGCCCGCCGCCTTGCGCGCCCTGCCGGTGGGCGCGCGCGCCGACCTCCTGCGCCGACGCCCCGACGTGCTGGCGGCGGAGCGACGCCTGGCGGCGAGTTCGGCCGACATCGGCGTGGCCACGGCCGAGCTGTTTCCCAAGCTCTCCATCGGCGTCGGCGGCGGGTTCCAGGCGCTGGATTCGGGCAATTGGTTCGACAGCGCCAGCTCGCGCTTTTCCATCCTGCCGCTGATTTCCTGGCGTGTGTTCGACGGTGGCCGGGTACGCGCCGAGATCCGGGCGCGCGAGGCCGGGCAGCGGCAGGCGGCACTGGCCTACGAACAGGCCGTGCTGGCTGCACTGGGCGACGCCGAACGCACGTTGGGCGACTACCGCGGTGGACTGGACACACTGGAGCGCCGCGGCATGGCGCTGGATGCCGCGCGCACCAGCTACGGCCATGCCAAGGCGCGCTACGCGGCGGGCGACATCGCCCTGATCGAACTGCTGGCCGCCCAGCGCGGCCTGCACGAGGCCGAAACCGCAGCCGCACGGGCGCATACCAATGCCGCCGTGCAATTGGTGGCGCTGTACAAGGCGCTGGGTGGCGGCTGGGAAGCAGCCACGGCGCGATCCGCAATCGACGCCACCACAAATCCATCATCCCTTTCATCAGCAACCGGCCATGCCGAAGGAGTCCAGCCATGACCACCACCGCCTTTTTCATTCCGCCCGTGAACCTGATGGGTGCGGGCTGCCTGGGTGATGCAGCCACTGCCATCCGCTCCCATGGCTTCGAGAAAGCCTTGGTCGTCACCGACCTGCCTTTGGTACGCCTGGGCGTCGTCAGGAAAGTCTGCGACCTGCTTGCCGCGCAAGGCGTGCAGAGCGTGGTCTTTCACGGTGTGCAGCCCAACCCCACGACGCAGAACGTGAGGGACGGCCTGCGCCTGTTGCAGGACAACGCCTGCGATTTCGTCATCTCGCTCGGCGGCGGATCGCCCCACGACTGCGCCAAAGGGATTGCACTGGTCGCAGCCAACGGCGGCAACATCCAGGATTACGAAGGCCTGGATCAATCGGCCAAGCCGCAGCTGCCGCTGGTGGCGATCAACACCACGGCCGGCACGGCCAGCGAGATGACGCGCTTTTGCATCATCACCGACGAATCGCGCCACGTGAAAATGGCCATCGTCGACAAGCACACGACGCCCATTCTGTCGGTCAACGATCCCGAGCTGATGCTGCTCAAGCCCGCCGGCCTGACCGCAGCCACCGGCATGGATGCACTCACCCACGCGGTGGAAGCCTATGTCTCGACGATTGCGACGCCGATCACCGACGCCTGCGCGCTGAAGGCGGTGGCGCTGATCAGCCAGTGGCTGCGCACGGCAGTGGCCGACGGCCGGAACATCCAGGCCCGCGAGCAGATGGCCTATGCGCAGTTCCTTGCCGGCATGGCCTTCAACAATGCTTCGCTGGGCTATGTGCACGCCATGGCGCACCAGCTGGGCGGCTTCTACGACCTGCCGCACGGCGTGTGCAACGCGGTGCTGCTGCCGCATGTGCAGGCCTACAACAAGCAGGTCGCCGCGCGGCGCCTGGGCGACATCGCCCGCGCGATGGGGGAGGACGTCGATGGGCTGGACGACGATGCCGCCGCCGAGCGCTGTCTGGCGGCGATCCGCCGCTTGTCTGCTGACATCGGCATTCCCGCCGGGCTGGCGCAGCTGGGCGTGCAGCACATTGATTTCCCCACCCTGGTTGCCAATGCGCTGAAGGATGCCTGCGGCCTGACCAACCCCATCCAGGCGTCGCCTGACGACATCACGGCCATTTTCGCGGCAGCGATGTAGCCATTCTGCGCCCTGATCCAACCGGCCTGTGCCAGCCATCTGAAAAAACGGAGTGATGACCCCATGAAGCTGAGTTTTCTGGGTGCCGCGCGCGAAGTCACCGGGTCGTGCTTCCTGGTGGAAGCGCTCGACTCCCGCTTTCTGGTGGATTGCGGGATGGTACAGGGCGGGCGTTCGGCGGCGGCGCGCAACCACGAGCCGTTCCCGTTCGATCCGGCGTCCATCGATTTCGTGCTCCTGACCCACGCCCACATCGACCACAGCGGGCTGTTGCCCAAGCTCACGCGCGCAGGATTCAAGGGGCCCATCTACGCCACGTCAGCTACGGTCGATTTGCTCGAAGTGATGCTGCCCGACAGCGCCCACATCCAGGAAAGCGATGCGCAGCGGGACGCCAGGCGATTCAAAGGCAAACCCGTGTTGCCGCCCCTGTACACCCTGCGGGATGCACACGAATGCCTGAAACAAGCGCAAGGCATCGAATACGAACAGGAGTTTGCACCGGGCACAGGGGTGCGCGTCCGTTTTTTTGACGCCGGACACATCCTCGGATCGGCCATCGTGGAGGTCTGGGTCACCGAGCGCGACTCGCCCACCAAGATCGTGTTCAGCGGTGACCTTGGCCAGCCGGGACGCGCCATCCTGCGCGACCCGGCGCGCGTCGAGGAGGCCGACATCCTTGTCGTCGAGTCCACCTATGGCGACCGCCTGCACAAGGATCTGTCGGCAACCGAAACCGAGATGATCGACATCGTCAAGGAAACCCTGTTCGAACGCGGGGGCAACGTGATCGTTCCGGCCTTTGCAGTCGGTCGAACTCAAGAGATTCTTTACCATCTGCATCGCCTCACCCACGAGGGGCTGCTGGCGCAACCGCTGGTGTTCGTGGATTCACCGATGGCCATCAAAGCCACGCGCATCACCCACGAGCACCTCGAATTGTTCGACGAACAGGCGAAGCTGCTGGCCGGATGGCACGCGCGCGGCAAGGGCCTTCCGTACCTGCGCTTCACCGAAACCGCGCAGGAATCCATGGCGCTGAACCGAATCCGCTCCGGGGCCATCATCATTTCCGCCAGCGGCATGTGTGATGCGGGGCGCATCCGGCACCACCTGCGCCACAACCTGTCACGCCGAGAATGCAGCATCCTGTTTCCCGGCTTCCAGGCGCAAGGGACGCTTGGCCGACGCCTCGTCGATGGTGCCGAGAACGTGCGGATTTTCGGCGAGGACATCCCGGTACGTGCCGCAATCCATCGTGTGGATGGCCTCTCGGCACATGCCGACCAGAAGGCGTTGCTGGATTGGGCCGGCGGTTTCACCCGCCCCCCCGCGCAAACCTTCGTGGTGCATGGGGAGGCGTCCGCCGCGCAAGCCTTCGCCGAACGCCTGCAGCAGCTCGGCTGGCAGGTCACGGTGCCCGAACATGGCCATGTGCTGCGCTGGCCGGATTCCCCGGCAGGCCGACAATGACACGTCCCGAAGATCTTGATGGGCGTCTGCGCGCCATCCTCGAATCCCCCGCGTACCGCCTTGCGTACGAGGATATCGAGCTGATTGGCGAGGAGGATCTGCGGCCACTGCGGTTGCAGCTCGAACTGCTCAAGCCAGAACGCATCCTGCAAGAACAGGGCATCCGCTCGACAGTGGTGGTTTTCGGCAGCGCGCGCATCAGCGATGCCTGCACCGCAGCCACCCACCTCGGTGCGCTGGAGCAACGGCTACTCGCGACACCAGGAAATGTCGAGCTCGAGCAAGAACTCATCCGGGCCCGCCGCCGGGTCGAACAGGCGCAGCACTACGAGCAGGCACGACGTTTCTCGAGCCTCATTTCCACACGCTTCCAGCAGCAGGGTCGCGGTGATTTCGTGGTCGTTACCGGCGGCGGGCCCGGCATCATGGAAGCCGCCAACCGTGGTGCCTTCGAGGTCGGTGCCCGCTCGATCGGCCTGAACATCGTGCTGCCTCACGAACAGGCCCCCAACCCCTACATGTGCCCGGAGCTGGCATTCCGCTTCCACTATTTCGCACTGCGGAAAATGCATTTCCTGATGCACGCCAAGGGGCTGGTGGCTTTTCCCGGCGGCTATGGAACGCTCGACGAACTGTTCGAAGTGCTGACCCTGATCCAGACCGGAAAGATGCAGCGGATCCCCGTGGTGCTGGTTGGACGGAACTTCTGGCAGCGTGCAATCGATTTCGACCTCCTGCTCGACGAGGGCTATGTCTCCCCGGCCGATCTCGATCTGTTCGACTACGTGGACGAAGCCGAGGAGATCATCGGCGCTCTTGAACGTTTCCATATCAACGCTGCAACAGGTGCCGCGCCAAAATGACGGGCAACCGCGCGCATCGCCGGAATCTTCACGGCACCAGGCGGCGGCCGGTGCCGCATCCCGTGCTGCTGGCTGTCTGCGCGTTGCTCAGCCCGAGCGCCGCTCTCGCTGCCGACATCCTGCTCCCCGCGGGTGCATCCGCGTGCACGCCAGAGCAATCCCTGCATTTCCGGGGCGGCACGCTGCGCCTGGAGAACGACATGTTCACCGGCACCGATCGCAACTACACCAATGGCGTGGCGTTCACGGCCGTCTCGCGCGACCTTCAAGGCGCACTGCGCCCGGAGTGCCTGCCGCAGCCGGTTGATTTGTACACCCGTTTCATTGGCTGGGCCGACCCCGACTTCTGGCGCGACTCCGGTGCCCGGTCGACATCACAGAACGTCGTTGTTCGCTTCGGTCAGTCCATGTACACCCCCGAAGACAAGGCGCGCACCGATCTGATTCCAGACGACCGGCCATACGCCGGCCTGCTCTATCTGGGGCTGGCGTGGAATCGCCGCATCCACCCACAGGCCGCGAGCTACGAAATGCTTGACGTGCGCGAGCTGACCCTGGGCGTGATCGGCCCCTGGTCACTGGCCGAGCGATCCCAGAACCTGGTGCACCGGGTTCGCGGCATTGAGCGCTTTCGCGGTTGGGACAACCAACTGCGCAACGAACCTGCGTTTCAGATGGCCATGGAACGCAAATACAAGCCGTACACGGAAGGTGCAGTCCATTCCGGGTGGAGCAGCGATGTGATCGGCAGCTACGCCCTGCGTGCCGGAAACATCGAAACCGCCGCCAGTACCGGTGTGGAATTGCGTGCAGGCTGGAACATCCCGAACGACTTCGGCAGCTATCCGATTCGGCCAGGCGCGGAGAATCGCCCACCCTCAGGCGTCGCCGATCTGCGTACGACAACGCCGCAATCGGCCCGGGCACCCAAACCGGGGGCACATGTCTTCCTGAATCTGGAGGCCAAAGCCGTTGCATGGGATTTTTCGCTGGACGGGAATTTGTTCGGGCACAGCCACCACGTCAACCGGCGGCCCTGGGTTGCACAGGCAGCACTCGGCATCAGCAGCCAATGGCTCGTTGCGGGGCACGGCATGCGGCTCGCCGTCATGCGCGTCTGGAGAACCCGCGAGTTCGACCAGCAGACCGGCCCGCATGCGTTCGGATCGATTGCACTGAGCATGGAGTTCTGAAGGTGCCGACAACCCCGGCATCCCCCAACCGCATCGAAGGAGACACGCATGAGCCTGCCCCTGAAACACGGATTGCCCTTTGTCACCGGCCTGTTCGTGATCCTGGCCACCTTCACGGCCGGGCTTGCCGCGCAGTCCGTGGCGGCGGAAAAGCCGATGGCCCTGCGCACCATCATGAAAAGGCTTGACCGCGACATGCAGGCCGCCACCAGCGCGATTTCCAGGGAGGACTGGGCCGTGGTCGCCGGGCTGGCACCCAAAATCGCGAAGCATGACCAGCCGCCCATGTCGGAAAAGATGCGCATCCTTGCCTGGCTGGGCAAGGACGCCGGAAAGTTCCGCGATCTCGATGGCCAAGTGCACGATGCCGCCACCGCGATGGCAGAGGCCGCAAGGCGCAAGGACGGCCCGGCCGTCATCGCGGCCTTCGCCAGAACCCAGCAAGGCTGCCTGGCCTGCCACCAGGGGTATCGGCAGCCGTTCGTGGACAAGTTTTACGGACGCCAGACCAACCGGGCACTGCCGGCCCGCCCCTGACCGGCTGGCCCCTGAACGCATTCAAAGGTTCTTCAACGGCCCCGCAACAGCCGTTCCGCTGCTTTCACCGTCGTTATAGACTGGGCGCTTGCATAGTCCAGGATCAAGAGACACCGCGATGTCTTCCATCCGATGCATTCCGGCGGCCAGCCTGCGAACCGGCATGTATCTGCACAAAATCGGCGGTTCCTGGCTCAGCCATCCGTTCCTGCGCAATAGCTTCCTGCTGGTGAATCCGGAGGATGTCCGCAGGATCATCGAGGCCGGCATCGAGAGCGTGTGGATCGACGAAGCCAAGGGCGATGCGCTGCAGGACGTGGAAGCCGTCGGCGAAGCGCCGTATGCGGACGCGACGGACGAAGATCCGGACCGACCGGATCTTCCGGGTTCCGATGCGCAGGCGCCCGCCTTCACCACCCGCCCGCGGATTGCGGTTGCGGATGTGTCGATGGAAGCCGAGCTGACGCGGGCGCGCAACATCTGCCTGGCCGGCAAGGCGCAGGTCGAGGAAATGTTCGCGGAACTGCGGCTGGGCAAGACCGTCAGCCAAGACTCCGTGCTGCCGCTGGTCGATGAGATCGCATCCTCGGTGTATCGCAATCCGGCCGCGCTGATCAGCGTGGCGCGGCTGAAGACCCACGACGATTACAGCTACCTGCATTCGGTGGCAGTGTCCGCACTGATGCTGGCACTGGCCCGCCAGTTGAAGCTGGACGAACGGCTGGTGCGCATCGCCGGGATCGGCGGGCTGATGCATGACCTTGGCAAGGCGTTCATGCCGCTGGAGATCCTCAACAAGCCGGAGCGCCTGACCGACGAGGAGTTCGCGATCATGAAGCAGCACTCCGGCGCGGGCGCGCAGGCGCTGGAGGAAGGCGGCTGCGAGCCCGACGTGGTCGACATCGTCCTGCACCACCACGAGCGCATGGATGGCCGCGGCTATCCGCATGGCCTCAAGGACGACGAGATTTCGCTGCTGTCGCGAATGGGCGCGGTCTGCGACGTCTACGACGCGGTGACCTCGGTGCGTCCGTACAAGCGGCCGTGGGATCCGGCGATGGCGATGCGCGAGATGGCGCGCTGGGACGGGCATTTCGACACCCGCGTGTTCAATGCGTTCGTGAAATCGGTGGGCATCTACCCGGTGGGCTCGCTGGTCAGGCTGTCCTCCGAACGCCTGGCGGTGATCCTTGAACCGGGGGCCGATTCGCTGCTCAAGCCAACCGTGAGCGCTTTCTATTCGATCCGCTCGCGCGAGAAGATCCTGCCGCAGACCATCGACCTGGCGGCCGCGGATTGCCGGGACGGCATCGTCTCACCGGAGAATCCGGAACAATGGGGCCTCGGCAACCTCGAGGCGCTCTGGCTATGAACACCCTGCCGCAGGTCGACGGCATGCAGGGCGGCAGGTCGCCGCAGGCCGAGATCTATCGCCTGGGCGCCAGCGGCCCCAGCCTGAACTCGGTGATCGCCGCGGTGAACGGCACCACCCGCAAGCTTGCCCTGCTGCACATCGACGTCGACGGCATCGGCACCATCAACGCCACGCTGGGCGAAAACATCGTCGAACAGGCGCTGCGCGTAGTCGCCCGCCGGCTGGTGCAGGCGGTGCCGGACGATGCTTGGCTATGGCGGTTGGGCAGCGAGGAATTCGTCGCCGCGATTGCCTACCGCGAAGGCGAAAACGACGGCGAGGGGCTGGCCGAGGGACTGCGCGAGGCGTTCGACGCGCCGGTGCAGGTGCAGCCATTCGTGCTCGACGTGACCCTGTCGATCGGCATCGCCATCTATCCCGACCACGCGCACGACGCCGCCGCGCTGCTGGTTGCGGCCGAGCAGACCATGCGCCGCGCCAAGCGCAGCGGGCCCGGCGGGCAAGCGGTCCATGTGCCGGATGTCGCGCCCGAGCAGGCGGGCGATCCGGGCCGCGAGCACCTTGGCCACCGCTTCGTGGACGCCATCGCGCAGAGCGAATTCCGGCTGTATTACCAGCCGGTGGTCAGCGCGCAGGACGGCAGCATCGTGGCCTGCAGTTCGCTGCTGCGCTGGCACAACACGCAGGAAGGCGTGCTGCGCGCCAACCGCATCCTGCCGGCGGTGGAACGCGCGGGCCTGGCCGGCGCGGTGGGCCTGTGGACGATCGAGACCGCGATCGGGCAGGTGCAGCGCTGGCGCGGCATGGGCATCGACTACCTCAACGCCTCGGTGCCGCTGGAAGGCGTGCTGCTCAGCCGCGGCGAATGCCTGGACTTGGTCGGCGAGCTATTGCACCGCTACGACGTGGCCGGCGCGGCGATCGAATTCGAAGTCTCCGAATCGGTGCTGACGCTGGATGCGCCGCACGTGGCCGCCAACCTGGCCGGGTTGCGGGCGATGGGCGCGGTGCTCACCCTCGGCGACTTCGGCATGCGCGGGCTGAGCCTGGCCACGCTGGCGCAGTTCCCGCTGGACCGGCTCAAGATCGACCGCAGCTTCCTGCGCAACATCACCACCAATCCGCGCAGCGCGGCGCTGGTGCGCGGCATCATCGCGATGGGCCACCAACTCGGCATGACCGTGGTGGCGAAAGGCGTGGAGACCGACGCCGAGCTGGGTTTCCTGCGCCGGAACCACTGCGACTTCTTCCAGGGTTACCTGTTCAGCCCGCCCCTGCCCGGCACCGATATCGACGAACTGCTGCGCCAGCGCTTCCTGCTGCCCCACGTGTTCCAGGGCAGCGCCGCGATGCAGCCCACCCGCACCCTGCTGCTGCTGGACGACGAGGAAAACGTGTTGCGCTCGCTGGTGCGGCTGCTGCGCCGCGACGGCTACCGCCTGCTCACCGCTAGCAGCGTCAGCGAGGCGTTCGACCTGCTGGCCCGCAACGACGTACAGGTGGTGCTGTCCGACCAGCGCATGCCGGACATGAGCGGCACCGAGTTCCTGGCGCGCGTGCGTGACCTGTATCCGGACACGGTGCGGCTGGCGCTGTCCGGCTATACCGACCTTGAGACCATCAGCCAGGCGATCAACCAGGACGCCGCTTACCGCTTCCTGATCAAGCCCTGGGACGATGCCGACCTGCGCGAGCATGTGCGCGCGGCGTTCCGGCTGGTGGAACAGCGCAACACCGGCCACCACCGCGACTAGCGCGGGCCGACCTCAGCCCGCCGCCGGCGCCTCGTCGCGCGGCTGGCGGATCGGCAGGACCACCCGGAAGGTGCTGCCCTGCCCCACCCGGCTGGACACGTCGATGCGCCCGTGGTGCTTGGCGACGATGCCGTAGGAGATCGCCAGCCCCAGCCCGGTGCCGCGGCCGATCGGCTTGGTGGTGAAGAACGGGTCGAACAGGTGCGGCAACGCCTCCGGCGGGATGCCGCAGCCGCTGTCGGTGATGCTGATCCACGCTTCTTGGTCGTCGCAACCGCTGGCCAGCTCGATGGTGCCGCGCTGTTCGATGGCCTGGCCGGCGTTGAGCAGCAGGTTCAGGAACACCTGGTTGATCTCCGAGGCCAGGCATTCCACCGGCGGCAGGCTGCCGTAGTGTTTTTCCAGCCGGATCTTGTACTTGAGGTCGTTCCAGACGATGTTGAGGGTGGAATCCAGTCCCTGCAGCAGGTCGGCCGGCTGCATCTTCTGGTCGCGGCCCACCCGCGAGAAATCCTTCAGGTCCTGCACGATCTTGGTCACGCGCTCGATGCCCTCGCGCGATTCCCTTAGCAGGTTGGGCAGGTCGCCGACGATGTAGTCGATGTCCAGCCGCTGGCGCGCTTGCAGCAGCTCCTCGCGGCGCGCAGCCGGGTCTTCCGAGAACAGCGCCTCGTGGTACTTCTGCACCAGCGCCAGCAGCGCGGTGGAATAGTCCTGCAGGGTACCGAGGTTGGAGCCAACGTAACCGATCGGGTTGTTGATCTCGTGGGCCACGCCGGCCGCGAGTTGGCCGATCGAGGCCATCTTCTCCGACTGCAGCAGCTGCTCCTGGGTGCTGGCCAGGCGGTCGACCGTACGCTGCAACTCCTCGTACTGCCGCCGTCGTTCGTCGCGTTCGCTGATGTCCAGCACCACCATGAAGCAGTGGTCGCCGTGCGGGGCGTGGCCGCAATGGATCTCCAGCGTCAACGGCGCTGCCGCTGGCGGGCGCACCGCGCCGTGCCAATGGCCGTGCCGAACCGATTCGGCCCAGTCCTGGTCGGACATCATCGCCACCAGCGACTCCGGGCCGCTACCCGGCGCCAGTTTCCCGGCCAGCGCCAGCGCCGCCGGATTGGCGGCATGCACGGTGCGGTTGCCGTCTAGGAACAGGACGGGGAACTTCACCGTGCTGGCGGCCCAGATGGCGTCGTCGCTCCACAGGGAGGACGGCGCGGCGTCCATGTTCATCCGCTCCCCAGCCACCGGGATTGGGTCTGCGCGCTGGCGTAGCCGGCGCCGTTGTAGACGCCATTGGCCTCGCTGCGGCCAAGGTGCCGCAGCGTCCACGCCACCTCGCGGCGACGGCGCGCCAGCAGCACCGCGTTGGCGCGGTTGAGTTCGTGCAGTTCCGAGACCCGCGCCATGTCATCGGCGCCGGCGGTGCGCTCGGCGTCGGCCAGCGCTTCCAGCTTGGCCTGCGTGGAGCGCAGCAGCGCGTCCACGTCGTGCTCCAGCAAGGCGCGACGTTCGGCCTGCAGGGCAGACTCAAGCGCGTCCAGCGGATGCACGGCTAGGCTCATCCCAGCAGCTCGCGTTCCAGCGCCAGCAGGCGGCTGGCGATTTCCTGCGGGTGGATTTCGTACGTCCCCGATTCGATGGCGTTGCGGATCTCCTTGATCCGCGCCATGTCGGGCTTGGCCGGCGTGGCCAGGTCGCGCGCCATCGACTTCAGCCCCACCGCTTCGCCGGTCAGGCGCAGGCTGTCCACGGGTGGGGTTGCAGCGACCGCCGATTCCCGCGCGCCGCCGGCGCGGACCGGGCCGGAATCGTTGACAATTGCGGTCTCCACGGGCTTCGCCGGCAGGCCGCCTTCGATTTTCGTGGTCATGGGAATGTGACTCCGGTCAAATGGCTCGCAGGTTGTATCGGCAGGCCGGCTTGCGACTTTAGGGGAATATCGCGAAAAACATCAATTGACCACTTCCACCGACCCGTCGGCCGCCAGCCGACCGCGGATGATCCGGTGCGAACTGTCGTTCTCGACGTTCAGGATACCGCCGGCACGGGCCTGCCCCAATGCCTTGCCGCCCATCCGCACCTCCGTACCGCCGATGCTGGCGCGCAGGACGACTGGGTCGCCCCGCTTGACCATGACGGCCTGCGCCGGGTTTTCTCCAGCCACCTGCGTTGCCTGCGCCATCGCACCCAGCCGCAGCGGCACGAACAACCGCCAGCCGGGGCTGTCCGGGCAGCGCACGTCGGCCACCGTGGGGCTGCTGGCGGTGGCCGCCAGCGGCTGGCGGCAGGCCGGCAGCCGCAACCCCGGGGCCACCATCGCCTGCGCCGAGGCATCCGCCTGCAGTGCGGTAATCGCGGCGTCGCGGATCGGCTGCAGCGGCTGCACGTCCTGCGCCCCGGCCGCCGCGGTGGCGGCCAGCAACAGGCAGGCAAGGAACTGGCGGGGACGATCCATCGGGCTTTCTCGCGAACATGGCACTCCCGGAACTGGACGCAAGAAGCGTGCCGGACTCAAGCTGGGGCGTTTCGGGCCGACAACGGCGTCATGCAACGCAACCAACTGCTCGACCGCATCGACCAACGCATCCGCCTGGCTGGCCACAACCGGTTGGCCCTGCTGCTGTTTCGGCTGGGGGGGCGTCAGCTTTTTGGCGTGAACGTATTCAAAGTGCAGGAAGTCCTGCCGCGCCCGGCCCTGTTCACCATGCCGCAGCTGCCCGCCGG
>JAANMW010000619.1_pt1 | contig 41359 bp, 29 predicted proteins | sample 7279671 | NCBI WGS metagenome assembly JAANMW01 (sample SAMN14094541, study PRJNA606508) | bioreactor metagenome | isolation source: A lab-scale SPAN reactor treating ammonium-rich wastewater day 247 | place: Ireland: Galway | collected 2017-09-19 | reverse complement strand
CGGTGTCATTAGCGAGCAGGCCGGTAGCAGCATCGACAACCAGCGCCACGTCCTCATCGGTCGTGTACGCGTCATCCACGGCGACCGGCGCATCGTTGACTGGGTTGACCGTAATGGTCACGGTTGCGCTTGCCGAGTCGATTTCGCCGTCATTCGCTTTGTACGTAAACGTATCGGTGCCGTTGAAATCGGCGTTCGGCGTGTAGGTGAAGCTGCCGTCGCTGTTCAGCGTGAGCGTGCCGTTGGTCGGCCCGGTGACAAGCACCGCCGTTAGCGGATCAGCCTCTGCGTCGGTGTCATTAGCGAGCAGGCCGGTAGCAGCATCGACAACCAGCGCCACGTCCTCATCGGTCGTGTACGCATCATCGACGGCGACCGGTGCGGAATTCGATCCGGCGCTGAACGTCAGCTCGACGAGCTGAAGTTCAGGCGAGTAGATCGGGTCGCTGGTGCTCAATGTCGCGCGGTACTGTGCGTAACGTGCCGACGCGCCGATTGACGCATTGTTCGAGATCGCAGTCCAGCCGCTCCACGTGCCGTCGGGTGCCGCTGTGTCGCCAGAGCGCACTTCCATGGCGATTGCTGTGCCGGTTGGCTCCGTGCTCTGCCAGCTCATCAGGCCCCATGTGCCCGCGCCGCCGCCGTCGAACACCCGCGACGTGAATGTGCACGGGGTCGTGTACGGCGACATACGCATCCAGTCAACCACAAGGTCGATTGTCGCTTCGCCGGCGTTGTTGTTGTAGTCGCTGAACACCGGGCGCATCGTCGTAGTCGAATCCGTGCCCGGCAGTGTGACCGCGAGTTGATAAACCTGAACGTTGTCGACATAGAACGTGACAAGGTTCGACAGCCACTCGATGCGATAGACGTGCGGTGTTCCGATGTAGGCGGACGAACCCGGTATCGCAACCTCGACCGTTGAGCCATTTTGGTTCACACGGGCGTGAACCGTGTTGACCGTGCCGCCGGTGCTGAACATGACCCACGACTGTCCGCCGATCGCATTCAGGTCGTAACCGAAGCCGAGATGCTGATATGTATCTGCGCCGAATGTCGCGCGCGCCTCGAAGACATGACCGGCTTGATAGAAACCAGACGTTGCGAGCAGAACGTCGTTGACGGCCACGGAGCCGCCGTTCACGGTCGCGCTGGGCGTATTGTATAGACCCTGCCAGTTGCTGACCGTCCAGACGGGATTGAGCGCAGTACCGCTGAACTCGTCAGACAGCGATGCAGCGAGACTCACTGCGCCATCGCCGCTTGGCCAAACGGTACAGTCGCCAGCGCCAGCGCCGAAATCGACGATTGTCGTGTCGGTGAGCGATATCGGCGGCGCATCCTCGGTCGTGAACGTCCACGTGTTCGGCGTGCCCAGCGGGTTGCCTGCCAAATCCGCGACCGTGGCGGCGACTGTGACGGTATAGGTGGTTGCGAACGCGAGGTCGGCGTCTGGATCAATCGTGACCGTCGCCAAGACACTGTTGTACGTCACTGTCGCAGGCACATCTGACGGCGCACCTTGCGCACGCAGCGTGAACGCACCGGTGACGGTGGCCGGATCGAGCAGTTCGTCAAAGCCGATCACAACCGACGTGCCAACAGGTACGCTGGTCGCGGACTGCACCGGCGAACGCGAGATGATCGACGGCGGCGTGACATCCGACCCTGCGTTGTACTCGATCGCTACGAGCTTCAGCACAGGCGTGACGAAGGGATCCGTCGTGCTGAGCGTCGCCTCGTATTGGATATAGCGGCTGGTGACGCCCACCGCCGCGCCGTTCGTAATCGACTGCCATGCGCTCCACGAGCCGTCAGGCACGACGGTCTCGCCGGTGCGCACGCGCATCGTGATCGCAGTCCCTGCCGGTTCGGTGCTCGTCCACACGATGTCGGCCCAGTCCGACGGCGTGCTGCTGCCGAAGACGCGCGACGTGAACGTGCACGGTGAGCTGTATGGCGTGACGCGCGCCCAGTCGACGGTGAGCGGCGTGCTGGTATAGAAGTCGCTGAAGGCCGGGTACATCGGCGTCGCAACCGTCAACGGTGAGGTGTAGACGAGGACATCGTCGATGTAGAAATTGAACCCGGTCGTCACCCACTCAACCCGATACCGGTGCGGTGAGCCGAGGTAGGAGGCGCCGCCCGGAATGGCGAAATCTGCACTGCCGCCGGACGTGTTCATACGCACGGACAAGCCGCCGCCACTGTGGGTGCTGAACATCGCCCACGGCAGATTCATATACACTTCGTTGCCGGCGCCCGCGGTCAGTGTGCCGCCGCCAAAGCCTCCATTCTGGTACGCTTGCGATGTGAACGTCGCCACAAACTCAAGCGTCAGGTTGGCGGAGTAGGGGCTGTCCGTGGAGACGCGCTGGCCGTCCAACGAGAGCGCGCCGCTGCCAACCGAGGCGGTACCGCCGGTATTCCACGGAACCGTGCGGGGAACCCAGCCAGCAGGTATCGACGTGCCGTTGAACTCCGACGCGGCGACCGACGATAGGATCACGGCGCCGTCGCCGATGGTCCAGACGGTGCAGCCGCCTGTCCCGCCAGTGAAGTCCGCGATGGTCGTGTCGCCGACGCTTGGCATGTTCGTCGTGAAGCTCAGCGGCGCGGCCGGCGGCACGGGGAATGTGGAGGTGTTCGCCGACAGATCGGTCGACACGACTCGATAGTAGAACGTAGTGTTAAGCGGAAGGCCGAACAACGTGACACTGTGCGAGGTCGTGTTCAGCGGGTCGCTCTGCGAGCTGGTCAACGCGCTCGGATTGGTGCCGAACTGCACGGTGGAGTTCGACAGCTCGTCGGTCGTCCACGTGATCGTCACATCGTTGGTCGGCGCGACGGTCGCGGTCACATTCGAGATGACCGGGCCGGTCGAGTCAACCGAGTAGTCCGCGACGTATGCGCCGTTCTCAGCGTCGAACGTCACATACTGCACGCCCTTGAATGTCTCGGTCGTATAGGGGACAAGCAGGCCGTCACGGGTTAGGTTCACCAGCGGGCCGGCGATGCCCTGTGCCGGAAGCATTGCGCGTAGGCCGCGTGCGCCGGTCGCCTTGACGATATTGAACGTCAGCTGATCGGCCGACCAGTTGATGTTGTCGAACTCGGAACCGTTGCGGCCATCGAGCCACGTCAGCATCTGATACGCGCTGACGACGGGAACACTGTTGCTCTGCGCCAGCGGTACGAGGATTCCGGCTCCGTTGCCGAGTACGCCATCCGTGTGCATGTTAGCGGTGATGACGCTGATGTATCCCTTTGCCGGGTCGTTGGCGTTGTTGACCAGCGTTTGGAAGTGCGTGCCTAACGACTGCTGCGACTCGTCGGTAAGTTGAGTCGTCGCCTGATAGACGTCGATCATCTGGCCGTTTTCCTGCGCGAACCGCATCGGCAGGCCGGTGCCGTTGAAGAAGCCGGGGCGATCGAGCAGCCAAGCCCCCGGCCAATAGTAGTAATTGGTGTCGAGGCGGATTCCGTTTGCGAATGACGCCTCGGCCATCGTTGAGAAGTCCGTCCACGTCACGCAGTGGTTGCGATTCGTCGCCGGCGGGCGGTTCATCGCGTACTTCGCCTGCCATGCAGAGATCTCGCTGGCGACCGCAGCGGTGGCGGTCGCTGGATCCCAGTTGGTACAGGCCGGCCCGAACGGATGGATGGAAACCTCAAACCCATCTTGCTGAGCCTGATAGGCCTCGGCAGGGGACAGCCCGGAGTTGGCGTACGCGTAGGCTGTTGACCGGATGCACTCCCAGTCGTCGACCGAGCAGCCCAACGGACTCTGATTCCGGTAGTAATTGAAGAAGTTCGATGTCCCGCTTGAACTGCCGTGATCGTCGCCGGTCATCAGCAGGACGACACGTTCGCCCCGTGGCAAATACCAGAAGCGCGGCAGTGGTTTCTTATCCGCGTTCATGCTCAGAATCATGTTCGCGAGCAGCCGCTGCTGTTCATCGGCGGTCGGAATCTGCGCCTTGTTCAGATCGATCCAATCCGGATAGAACATATCGTTGGGGCGCAGGGTGCCGTTGCCCGTGATGGGTAGGTCGGAGTTCACCCCGGCCAATGCGGGATTGCCTTGCCGCGTGTAAACGACCGATTTCGCCAGATCGTAGGTGAAGGCGGCCGCTTGACCGCCGTTGAGTCCGATGCTGCGCAGGGTCACGGCCGGGTTCGTCGTCGCTGCCGCAGACGTGCTGTACAGCCACGCCAGCGCAGAAGCGCCGTTCAATGTCCACCGATCAGCCGTGCCGTGGAACTGGATCGTCTCGTTCACGATGCCCGCGCCCGGCGTCCCGACGGTGGTGTCCACGAGCAGCCATGCATCGGCGAGTGTTGAGCCAGCCGAGGTTAATCCGAGCAAGCCGGCGAGGTCGGGATCGGGGCGCATGGCGATCAGGTTGCCGCCGTTATTGACCCATGTCGCGAACATGCTGACCTGCGTCGAATCAAGCGGCATCTCGCCCAAGATGACGACATCGTAGGCCGACAGCACGGATGCGTTGACGAACGTGATGTCGGTGACGTAGAACGCGTTGAGGCCCTCGGCGCGCAGGATTTCCGCGTAGTAGCGGCCGAACGGGTTGAGCGCCGAAGAGACGACCAGAATCGGCCCGCCCGGGCCTTCATCCGGTGGTGGAGGCGGCGAGACCTCAGTGGTAAATGACCACACTTCGTTCGCGGCGAGCGGCAGTCCGGCGAGATCTGTAACTGCTGTCGTGATGGTCGCGGTATAGGTCATGTTGTATGCGAGCGGCGTGGATGGATCGAGCGTGGCGGTTTGGCCGCCCACGTTGTAGGTGACGACCGCAGGAACAAGGTTGTTGAGCGAGTCACGCAGCTCGAATGACGTCCCGTTGATGGTCGCGCCGACCATCGGCTCGGAGAAGGTTGCTGATACGTTGGCGTCGACCGATACGCCGACCGCGCCGTTATTCGGGACGACCGAGGTCACGGTGGGGGGCGTCGTGTCCGGCGTCACTTCGGTGACGAACAGCACATCGACCCAGTAATTCCAGTACGATCCGCCGACGTTGTTCGGGAAGACCGGCGACGCGCCGTAAGCGTACACGCCGTTTCCGCCGTTGGATGCGCCAAAGGCGGTCAGCGGGCCGCGCGTCCAGTCCCCCGCCGAGAAGTAGTTGATCGTCTCGGCATGAACACCGGTCGGCGTGTGATACGAGGCGACATACGTCGTGTTGGCAGTGACAGCGATCGGGCTTGGCAAGTACATCGTCTGCCAACCGCTGGCCGTTTCGTTGGTGAAGGTGACCTGAGACAGCAGTGTGCCGCTCTCCGTCCACAGGCTGCCGATGTGCGTCCCCGTGTTCTGAACACCCTTATAGAAGCGGATGGCGGAGATGAAGCCGTTCTCTGACGCCTTGAAGCGCACGCCGACTTCCAGTGAAGCGCCATCGTGGACGTTGGGGTTGACCGGGGTGAAGCTGTCATCCCAAAGCGAGCATGGGCAGCTTCCCTGCTGAACCGTGATGGTCACGGTGCTGGATGGAACCTCGAGATTGCCGCTGTCATCGACGGCGCGCGTGCGCAGGGTGTAGATACCCGGTGCTGAGGGCGAGAACACGTACGTCCAATTCGTCGTGCCGGTCGCCCATCGCCATGTTACGCCGTTGTCGGTCGAGACCTCGATGCCAGCGACAACGCCGCCCCCGGTGTCGACTGCCGTGCCAGTGACCGTCACCGGCATCTGCACGGTTGCGCCGTTCGAGGGGGACGTGATCGTGCTGGTCGGCGCGACCGTGTCTGTTGAGGGCGAGGCGGCCACCAACCCGGTCTGCAGCGTTCCGGGCTGAACGTTGCCCATATCAGCAAACAGGTTGACGGTCGCCTGCTGCATCGCGATGCTTTCGGACGAGCCGCCGCGATCGTGATTGCCATCGAGGCCCCACGACCATTGAATCGTGCCTGCGCCAAACACAAGCGCACCGCTTGACGCCTTGTACATGGTCAGGCTGTGGGTCGCGACCTCCGGGCCGTAGTCCGAGCTGTAGTCGAGTAGTTTCTGACTCACCATCTCGGTGGTCGAGGACATCTTGAATACACCGGCAGGGCGGTCGTCGTTGTCCAGCGCTTCGTCCCACTCGTATCCCAGCGTGCCCGGCGATAGCGTCGCCTGTGTCCCTGCGGGCAGTGTAGCGATTGAGGTGTTTCGCCAGAATCGCAAATTCGAGTACTCGGACGGCACGCGAATGGTGTAGGTGCAGCAGTTGACCGTGAAGATCTGGCCGGTCAGGCGGTTTTCGGGGTCAGGCGTCCAGTCACTGATGCGAGGGTCGCGCCATGTGCCGGTGTAATCCACCGGGTCGATGCCGCCCGGCCAGATTTCGTCGTTGTGAGAATCCTTGTATCCCACCATCGTGCGCAGCGGCGTATTGCTGCCGTCGATGCTGTTCTCGTACCGGACGCGCCAGAAGATCTCGTTGCCCGAGAAGAACGCCAGATGCGTGCCTGCCGCCAGCGCGGCTTCGACGTTGTCGCGCTGGCCCTGCGACCAGTATTCGTCATGGCCGGCAAAGAGCAGGATCGTCGGGTCGAGCAGTTTGGACGCATCGCGATGAGTGTCGACGCCGGAGATGTATGCGACATCATAACCGTTGCGTTCGAGCCAGCGGATCATCGGATATTCCGCATTGAAGACCCAGTCCTCTGGCGCGTATTCACGGGTTGAGAAGGGCCGGTTATAGCTCACCTTGAAGGCGCGATTCGGGTTCACGCCCGGAGAAACGCCCGGCCCCTGCCAGAAATACAGACTGCCGGTGCCGTAACGGTTATACGCTTGCCACGTCGTATCATGCGTTTGGAACAAAATGTCGGACTGGCGGGCGTCGTCGCGCACGATCCAGACAATATGGCTGCCGTTGTTGATGTTGAGCGCCTGACCGTCGGGCAGCGCCTTTGCGAAGTAGACGCCGCTGACGGCGTTAGCTGGAATAGGCCATGTCGCCGTAATGGCCCAGTTGCCGCAGTCGTACAACCCAGTGACGGAGTCGGTGATACAGGATGGCTGCACGGGGGATGACGTGCTGCTTGACGGGATCGTCGCCACCAATCGAGCGCCAGCGCCGTTGTAATACCCCATACGGTAGATGTACAAGGCGTAGGGGCCGGGCGCCGTGATCTTGAACTCGACAGTCTGACCGACGTTGTAGCTGATGTTGGTGGTGAATCCTTGTAGGGTGGGATCACCTTCGCCGATGACGTCCCACTCGGAGGCAGGATTGCCCGCCAACGCATTTTCGGTCACAACTGGGTTCGTAGGCTGTGCCTGAGATGGGGTGCCGTCGACTAGGAAAGTCACGCCCAGAATAATCAGCACCACGCAGGTCATAAGACGACGTGTGGCTTGCGGCATATTGCCCTCCGGAGATCCCCCGGTGAATACAACATCAATGGAGGTGCGCAAATGGTACCCGGATACTATCATCGCACGGGTTGTAATTATGCGCTACTCACTATCCGCGTCTGGACTCATAACTGCGTAACGATAGAATGGTACTTTCGTATAGATACCATTGAGGAGAAACTGGGAATTAAGTCCTAGTAGATGGCTGGCGGGGATGTCGTACTAGCGAATATGCGTGCAAAAATGCGCGTGTCGGGCGGAGAGTCGGCGTGACAAAGGATCACGTTATGGAGGTCAGATCGTGGAGGCATGCGAATCTATAGTTTGGATGACAACCTAAAATCCATACTTAGACAACGTATTGCTAACGATATCGTCTGATTTGTTTTGGGAATCAAACAATCTGAGCTGCCGGTCATTCGCTTCCAGTTTCCAGTGTTGCGCTGCGACGCGGCTATTGAGCGAAAGTGACCGGAGACGGAGGCACGTTACGGTGGCTGTTCGCTGATGCGAACGCATTTCCCGCGTGTGGGCGGTGAAGGACACAGCAAACGGTGAAGCTCATGTGACGTCGAAGATCAGCCGCAAGCGCCGGTACAGTTCGCGTGTCGGGGAAAGATACAGCACGAGCAGCACTTCGCGGTCGCGGCCGCGCTCCGAGAGCGCAAATTCGAGGGTTGTCTCGAAACGCTCGCCCGGATCGAGATGAATGGCGTCCACCGTGGCAAGCACCGACTCACCGCTGATGACCTCGATTGAGTACTCGTGTGGCTCGCCTTCTGCACTCACGACGCCGACGATGACACGCTGCGGTGTATTGGCTGCTATCGAGCGTGGAATACCCTCGGTCATGCCGCTTTCGTTGAGCACATAGAACTCGGTGTACTCCTGCGCCGGGGCGGGAAAAAGTACGATCGCGCTAATGGTTGCGATCACCAGCACAAACAAACCGAGGAAAACGAGATTCAATCGGCGCCCGAAAGGACTCGACTGGCCGTCCCTGTCCTTGTCAAGCGGCCACGGTATCGCTGCGGCAAAGCGGTGCTCGCGCAGAATACGCATTCGGCGATAGAAGGACAGGGGCCACAGCACGGCGATAAACAGCCCCTCGCCGATGACGATGGAGGTGAGGTCGACCGCGGCAAACGGCAGGACATCGAGCATCAACGCCATCGGCGGGATGACGGCGATGCTGAGGACAAGCGACAGCGCGCTCCGCTCGTAGGCGTCGATTTGATTGATCCGCCGAAAGACCGTCGCTTGAATGAGATAACCCGGCACGACCAGCACGAAAAGCAGGCCCAACAGCAGACGCACTATTCCCAAGACCGGCACGCCTAAGTCGACATCGAGAATCATCAATGTCAACAAGAGGCCGCCGCCAATCAGGAGCGCCCAAAGCTCATACTTCAGTTTGACGCGTTGGCCTGCGCCCATCGGGTCGTCCGTTCGGGGCGGTGAGCATTAGTAGACTCGGTCTAGTATACCGGTAATGCGCTTAACGCGCTTAGGAGGTAGGCAGCGCGATACCCATGCGCTTCTGATACACCCTCACCGCGCCGTTGTCGTACATCAGCATGTGTTGATCCACGCGCGGCATAGCGAGGTGCCAGCGCCGCCACTTCACCTCTTCGATGCGCGATACGATAAACTGATCGGCCGATTCGCCGGGGGTTACGGCGTTCTGTAGGCGGGTAGGTTCGAGCTTGGGCATCGCCATCAGCAGATACAGCGTCAGGCGCCACTCCGGCCCCGTCCAGATGACGTTGTGCTCGGCGTGTTCGACCGCCCATGTGCCTGCTGCGCGCTCAGAGTTGAGGGTGAACACCCAATTGTTGCTCAAGATCGGTTCATTGGTGAGCTTAAGCAGCCCCGAACCGGTGAAGAACGTCCCCGCCAGCGCGAGGCCAATCAACACCACGGTGTGATAAACACGGCCCCATGGCTTTCGCCAGATGTCCATCACCGCGCTCGATACCAGCGGGACAGCGAGAATCATCAGCGGCGTGAACAGCCGGAGCTGGAGGTTGCCCCCCGCGCTTGTCCGGTCGGCGATCAACGCGAACGCGACTTGCAGCGCGAACACCGGGTACATCAACCACAGCAGAAGGCTGGGCGAGTTCTTGATGTCAAACGAGCGTCGGAAGATCATGTTGAACATGCTGGGCAACCAGACCAACACGGAGAACCCTGCAAACATCAGGCTGACCCCGATGAGCACAAGGTAAATACGCGAGTCGATCCACGTCGCAGTGACGAAGCTGTACGGATTGCTGGAGGACGCCGTGCCATACTGTACGAACAGCGCCGCCACGCGATCGACGAGGTTGTCGAACGCGAACAACAGGCTGACGCTCGGCGGGTAGACGTAGAAGAAGAACAGATACAGCAGCACGCCTGTCGCCAGCGTCACGTACATCGTGCGTTGAATGAAGCGGATCATGATCGGGTCTTGCGCGCCGTCGCGGTGAATGCGGCGGCGGATCCCGAACACGACCAGCCCAGCGATGAAGCTGAACGCGAGTCCCGTCAAGAACGACGAGGCGAAGAACGCGTTGCAGCACACGAAGGCGAACGCCACAAAGTAATACAACCCGCTGAGGGATGCGAACCCCCGGTCGCGGAACCCTTTCGCAAGCAGATAGAGTAGGGTGAGCGCGAGCGCCCACGTGATCTTCTCGTGCGATCCGCGCCATGTGACGAACAGGAAGTCGGGCTGCATGAACAGCAGCAGCGTCGCGAGCAGCGCCGTCGATGGCTTACCCAACAGCGCCCGAAACGCCACGAACACGACCAGCGCCAGCAAGCCAGCGCCGAGGGGCATCACGGTACGTTGAAGCTGCTGCACCGTGATGCCGGTGACTTGAATGAGAAATGACGCCACGACCTGATACGTAAACCCGTTTCCATACGGATCGGACGTGTTCAGCACGGAGCCGTCGTCGGTGACGCTGGCGATTGTCCGCGTGATCATTGCGGTGTCGCTGTCGATCCAGTCGCCGCCGTAGCGGAACGTGGCGTAGGCATACGCGCCAAACGCGAAGAGGATGACGCCCAGCAGGACGGTCAGGATCGGGAATGAGCCGGTACGGGACGTAGTCTGAGATGTCATGAGTCGTCGAGGCTCGAGCGCAGGATCACGCCGATGAGGATCGCCGCGCACAACATCACGACAGCCAGTAACGCCGGAATGAATATGCCTTGCTGCGGCAGCTCACCTGTCAGGGACAGCATGTTTCGCCAGCTGTTCTCGGTCAGCGGCTGCGACTGCACCGAAGTCATCATCTCCGTACTGAGCGTTCCGCCGCGCCGGTACCGCCACGGCTGAACGGCGGCGACGTCGATTCGAATCGTCATCGTGCCGGCGGCGCCGGGCGTGAAGATCAGGTCAACCCGTGTTTCCTCTTGCCCGTTGAGCGCAACCCGCCGCGTGTCGATGACCCGGTCGCCCCACTGCGAAACCTCGACCAGCGAGACATCGGCCTCGCGAACGTCTTGAAGGCCGCTGTTGCGCACCGTCACCCACGTCGACTCGGGCCGGAGTTCTTCGAATGACGTGCTGTGCAGGTTGGTTCCGGTAATTTCAAGCACCGGCGCGGATAAGGACTGCACCGTGAATACGCCATCGGCCAGCTGAACATGATACAGCGTCTCGCCGGGGCGCCAATTTGTCGATAAGCCCAGTTGATCGGAGATCAGCGCGGCTCCGTTTGGCGCTTGCAGGGTGAATACCGCGCCGTCGTCGGTCAGGCGGAAATCGGCGACGCGCGCACCGCTCGCGGCGAACTCTGGAGCGCCGTACTCCGCGAACAGACTTGCGAAGTCCTGTGGATCACCGGACAGCTCGTATTGGGCGAGCTGCGCGTTCAGCGTTTCCCATTCGTCCCTACTGCGTGGTGGCAGTGTGGTGAACAGCACGGTGTCCGGGTCGATGCGGCGAATGCGTGTGCCCTGTTCGTCATTGAGCACGAGCAGACCGCCTGCCGCGATCAATTCCCGAAGGGTTCGGTGGGTGCGTTTGTCGATCAGCGACCACGACGTGATGGTATCACCGTCGTGGCTCGCGTAGCGGATTTCGTACCGTGGGCTGAGGTTCCAAACCCCGTGGCTGGCCGTGCGTAGATGCAGTTTGCGGTCAACCGCGCTCATGTACAGTTCGGGTTGGGTATACAACAAATTGGCGTATTCACCGCGAAAGCCTGAGCGAATCTCTTGATAATGCTCGTCGGGCGGGGTGTCCGTCTCCCCGAAGAGATAGCGCACCTGCTCGATTGACGCGCCGCTTACGCCGGTTGATGCGGCCATATCGGTCACGACGCCTTCGACCGCGTTCCATTCGTGGATCGCTTCGTTGGTCTCGTACCCTGACCCTTCGGTGGCGACGAAGGTGGCGAACGCCCAGCCCATGTCCGTGAAGAGCGACGGCCATTGGTCGTAGGGGTATTCGTACACGCCGAAGTCAGGGTACGTCAGAACCGTCTTCGGCGCGGGGTGCAAACCGGCGAGTTCGAGCTTGTAGTCTTGCATCAGTGTGCCGGCGTGCTCGGCGCGGTTCCACGTCATCTCGATTTGATGCGTGTACAGCAGTTGATTGTTGACGCGTGTCGCGGGCGCGTAGTCGTTTTGTCCGAGCGAGTAGCGGATGATGAGGTTGGGGACTTGGCTTTCAGAGTACAGGTAATGCCCGAAACGCTCGAACGCCAGCAGGTTATCCTCGCCCGGCTCAAGCCATGAAAAGCTGTTGAAGTTGATGCGGCTGCCGCCCCACAGCGGCACGAAGGGAGTCACGCCGCGCAGCACCGCCGCTTCCCAGTCAAAGAGGATCGGCGGGTGGGCGTCCCCGACGTTGCGATACAGCTGATTACGATTGAACGGGTACTCGCGCAGGTCGCCCAGCAGTGGGAAGAACGCGTAATCGGTGAATCCCGCGAACGGATAGCCGTCGGGGAAGTAGGTCAGGCCGGTTCGCTCAAACAGCCACTCCAGCGGAATCGCCGGGAATCCACGCCAGCGCGTCCCGTCAATCGCGCCGTCGCCGTCCGTGTCATAGACGACGTATTCTGACTGTGGGCTGCCGTCTTCAGGGAACGGGACTTCGACGCGCACCGTATTTTCAACGCGCCGGAACACTTCAATTTTCACCGCTGGATTGATGCGTCCGTCAGGAAGGACGAACGGCGCTTCTGCGGTGATGACCGCCGACGGATAAGCCGCCTCGTTGATCTCGACGCGACCGTCCGGCGTCACGTTGAGCGCAACACGCTTATCCCCGTTGACGTCGTCCCAGAGTTCAGCGCGGTAGCGATCATCGGCGTGGGTAAAGCGCAGCACAAGGCGCGCCCCCGGCGCATCTGCCCGCTCGAAAATCCAGATGTCGTTCACGAAATCGGTGGTATCGCGCCAGTCCGCGCCCCACGCGCCGTCGCCGCCCTGATCGTAGACGGACACGCGAACGCGATCCGAGAACAGCTCGGATTCAAAGATGGCGACGTCGGGCACGTCGTCTCCGTCGAGGTCACTCTGCTGAAAGTCGAACTGTGTTGGGCCGCTGTCGAGCTGCTGCGCCGACGCCGGCGTTAGACCGAACGCCACGATGACAGCAAGAACCAGCCACACCACGCTGCTTCGTATCAAAGTCACGGCGGATCACTCATATTGTCATGACATGATCATACCAAATTTGGAAGTTCAGCAAGGCCCATACCTTGAACGATAAGCGATCGTCGCCTGACAGGAACCGATTCGTCAGGGCGGCGGTGGTTTCGGGATTCAGCACTGACCCGTCGAGATGTGGCGCGCTGAGCAGGTCTCGGATCAACGGGCGCAGCGGCCCGCGCAGCCAGCCTTCGGTCGGCGTAGAGAACGGGCGCTTGGGCCGGTTGAGCACATGTTCTGGCACGACGTCCTTGAACGCTTCGCGCAGCAGGTACTTGGCGCGGCCGCCGTGCAGGCGTGTGCGCAGCGGGACGGACAGCGCGGCGCGTACTACTTCGAGGTCTTGCAGCGGAACCCGCGCCTCGACTGAGTGCATCATCGTCATGCGGTCGACGCGGTGGTTGAACTGTTCGCGCACCCACAGCAGCAGATCGAGCAGTGCCAGCGCATCGGACAGGCTCAATCCGCCGACACCGGCTAGGCGGCTGTTGATGAGCGCCTCGACGGCTTCGTCCGTGACGTGAGAAATGAAGCTGCGCGGCACGAGGGCCTGTTTCTCCGCCCCGGTGAGTAGTTCAAACGTATACCGGTAGTATGTGCTGACCGGCGCGTGCAGTTTGGCGCGCAGGTCACGCGCTTTGATCCCCAGCGTGCGGCCGCGGCCAATGCGTTCCAGCAGGGGCAGCACAGTCCGCAGCGCCGGAACGCGCTCGAGGGTTTGGTGTCGAAAGGCGGCCGTGTGCCACGGGTATCCGCCGAAGAGTTCGTCGCTGCCGTCGCCGGTCAGGATCACGATGGCGCCGTGCTTGCGGGCTTCTGCGGCCAGCAGGTTGAGCGACGTGAAGGAAGGCTCCCACGTCGGCTCATCGAGGCCGACGACGCTGCGCACGAGCAGGTCGGGCACGTCGAGCGTCGGGCTGACGAGCAGTTCGTGATGATCCATGCCGAGATCACGGGCCACCTGCCGCGCATGGATCAGGTCGCGGTTGTAGATCGAGGTCTCGTCCACACGGCCCGCGGCATCGGGAAAGCCGATTGAGAACGACGCCATCGGCCCGTTGTGGTCGCGCATGGCGAGGTGCGCGATCAGCGTCGAATCCAGCCCGCCGCTGAGGAACACGCCAATCGGGACGTCGCTCATCAGCTGTCGGCGGACGGCGCCAGTGACCGTCTCGCGGATGTGCTGCACCGCCGTGGACAGATCGGCGTGAGGCTCAGGCGCGGGTGGCGTCCAGTAACGTTCGCTGCGCAGTCCGCCCGAATCCAGCACAAGATAAGCGCCCGGCTCCAGTTTGCGAACGCCGCACACGAGGCTGTACGGTGAGGGCACGTATCCCAGCGACAGGTACAGGCCGAGCGCGGCCGGGTCGATCTCGCGCTTGATGTCGCAGCTTGCAAGCAGAGCGCGCAGTTCGGAGGCCAGCAGCAGGCGCCCACCGTCCCAATGATAGTAGACGGGCTTGATGCCGAGCGGATCGCGTGCGACGACCAGCCGCTGCTTATGTTGATCGAACAGGGCTAGGGCGAACATGCCGTTAAGCCGTTCGAGAAAGGCGTCGCCATATTCCTCGTAGGCGTGGACGATCGTTTCGGTGTCCGAGTTTGAGCGAAACACATGCCCGCGCGCTTCGAGCGTCACGCGCAGTTCAGGATGGTTGTAGAGTTCGCCGTTGTAGACGATCCAGATCGAACCGTCCTCGTTGGACAGCGGCATGCGGCCCGCCTCGCTCAGGTCGATGATGCTCAATCGTTTCGAGCCAAGCCCGGCGCGCAGCGATCCCGCTTCGTACTGCGCCGCTCCGTCCTGATCCGGCCCGCGATGCGAAATGGCATGCGTCATGCGCGCCAGCATATCCATGTCGATCGGTAGATTGAGCGCCGCGATAGCGGTAATTCCGCACATAGTTGTCCTATCTACTGGATCGCGTGTCCCCGGTGGATGCGATCTCGGCGTATAAGTCGGCCAGCTTGGCGGCCGCATTTTCCCATGTATACAACGCGGCGCGCTGTACGCCCTTCTCGATAAAGCTCTCCCGCAGCGCCGGGTCGTCGCGCATCCGCAGAACCGCGGCGGCCGCCGCTTCCGGGTCATCAGGACTCACCAACAACCCGGCATCACCGACGACCTCAGGAAACGCGGTGGTATCGGAACAGACAATCGGGATGCCGGACGCCATCGCTTCCGCCGTGGGAAGCCCGAACCCCTCCAGCCGTGACGTCGTCACGAACACGTCGGCGGCGCGGTACAGCATCGGCAGGTGCGCCTCGTCCACACGTCCGGTAAACACCACGTCAGCTTCTAGACCCAGCGCGGAAATCTGTTGAATCGTGGCCTGCCGCCACCGTTCACCGCCCGCGCCGCCGGCCTTGATCAGCCGAACCGACTGCCCGCGTGCCTTCAGGATCGCAACCATCTTGAGCAGAGTCGCAAGGTTCTTGCGCGGCAGTTCGCTGCCGACATAGAGCAGGTCAAGCATGCCGGGGGGGCGCGGCGGCCGATACCGGTCGAGCACGGTATAATCCTCGGCCCGCGGCCGCTCGCGGTAGGCGGCGTCGACTCCGTGGTGGATCACCCGAATCCGGTCGGGGGGGATCCCGAGTGTTTCCTGTAATCCACGCGCATTGAAGGCCGACGCAGCCGACAGCCGGTCAGCGCAGCGCAAGCCGAGGAACTGCTGATACATCAGCATACGATCAAGGGGCGTGAACAGCGTGTCGTCCTCTTTGCTCACGAGCATGCCGAGGTCGTGCACCGCGATCACCGAGGGGTGAATCGTCCGGTACCGCAGCATCGCGCTGCCCATGATCTGCACGAAGTGGACGATACTGCCCGGCCTGCGGTTCGCGATCCCGATAGGTAGATGGCGTAGGATTTGAAATCGATTTGCGCCCGGCAAAGAATGGAAGCGGCGCAGGCACGGATCGACCATCTCTGCGTGCTGTCTCATCAACGCGCCTTGGATCGCGTGCGCATAGTGACCGATGCCGGTGGCGACGTCGCTCGCGCCAAACTCGACCAGTTCGACAGGGATAACGCGCTGTACGCTCATAAGTCATCACCCGGATCGCTTGAGTTCGTGCAGGTATAGCCGTGGATCAGTGAGGGGCGCATCGATGCTACCATCGTGTTCTGATCGCCTTGACTGGATAGTCGAAGAGGACGAGCGCCCACACGGCGAAGTCGATCAGGACGAACAGCGGAATCTGCCAGTAAGGCGCGCCCAACGACGTGCCGGTCAGCCGTTCGCCTGTGCGCACGTACCGTACACGATTCAGAATGACGAACAGCCACGCGGCCGCGGCCAGCGCCGTAGAAAGCGGCCCGGCCCAAACGGCGACCGGCGTGCCAACGATCATCACCATGCCGAGGACGCTGGGGGCCAATCCGCGCGCCGCTTCTCCATAGACCCTGAACCGGATGCCGTGCAGAACCACGTTGCGAAGCCAGCGCGACTGCTGCTTGCGATACGTGCCGAAGTCGGAAGCGTGTTCGCTGGCGACTTGGCTCGTCGGCGCATGCAGGATCGTCACGCCTGCTTCGCGCAGCCGCTTCGCCATGACGTAATCGGTGCCGGTCGGCGCCTCGTACTGGAAGCTGCCGGACGCCTCGATGGCATCCCGCGTGAACGCTGCGTTCCGGCCCAAGATGCCGTCGGTGGTGCGCCCCCAATGCGCGCGCACATAGCGGTCGATGTACCACTGCTGCATGACGAACGGAGTCTTCATCTGACGGTCAAGCGGACGGCTCCCGCCGGTCACGGCACGCGCTCCGTCGTGCAGCAGCGGCGCAAGGGTCGCCTCAAACGATTCGTCATCCAGTTCGCAATCGGCGTCGGTCAGAAAGAAAAGGTCGCCTGTCGCGTGTTCAAAGCACTGGCGCAGCGCACGCTGCTTGCCTTCTCCGGGCCGCTGTTCGAGGACGACGACATACTCCGAACGGGACGCCGCGGCCAGCGCATACGTGCCGTCCGTACCGCCGGCGCATAAGACCAGCTCACGGTTCGGGTAACGCAGCCGCTTGAACGATTCGAGATGGCGGGGCAGTAACGCGGCCTCATTCCACGCCGCGACCAGCAGGCTTACTTTAGGAGGGTGAGGCGGCAGCGCCACCCCGCCGTGACATTCAGGCGGACGAAGCCGGCGATCACGCGACCAGCGCATCCCCTGAACCGCGGCGACACCGGCGGTAAGGCCGGCGAATACGAGCAGGTTAACGTACTCCATGGTGGTTCGCAGCGCAGCACGGGTCTACCGCCACAGCATGGCGGGCGACACGGTGCGTGCCCACGAATCCCCCTTTCGCCACTCGTACAGAATCGTGCCCTCCTGCGTGATGTCGAGCACGTCGTCGTCTTCGTGGAAGCGCGCCGGCTTTTCGCGGAACACGCAGTCACGCATCACCGCGCCGGTGGTCGGGGCAGGGATGGTGGCGCTGTCGGGGAGCAGCCGGCACAGTAGGGCGAACGCCTTGTCCGTCCAGCCCGCGACGGGCAGCAGATCGAAGGCATGCGGAAGGCTGGGCGGAGTCTTTTGACTGCCCTGTGATTCGAATCCGTGTGCGGTCTGAAACCCGCCCGACTCCAGCTGACCGCCCAGTATCCAGTCGAGCGTTGGTTGATAGTCGAACGCAAACCCATGCGGGACGAGCGACAGCCCGGCCAAGATAACGTCGCCCGCGCCGGCCACCCATCGCGGATAACGATTCGCGCGCCGGTCTGCGTAAACCACCTGCGGCAGGCCGCCGTCCGCGTCGATGTGCCGTAGGATGAACTGCATGGTGGACACCGCGGCCGCTAGATACGTGTCGTTTCCCGTCAAGTCGTGGGCCAACACGAGCGCCGGCACGATCCGCGCGTTGTAGTACGGGAAGTACCAGTTTACGGGACGGCCCTGTTCGATATACTGCGCGAACGCGCCCCGATTCTCGTCGCGTCCGTTCTGCAGCGATAAACAGTGATCGAGCGCGGGCAGGCCGTAGGCGTCGAGATAGCGCGAATCCCCACTGAGTTCGCTGAGCCGGGCAAGCGCGATAAACAGCGTGGCGACTTTGTTGGGCACAATCGTGATCGACCGCGTGTCATCGAAGAAGCAGCGCCGTTCAGCGTTCCACAACCTGCGGATGTAGAAGTTCTCGATACTGCGCCGTGCCGTGGCGATATAGCCTTCCCATCCCTCGGCCTGCTCCGCCTTGAGGCGCGAAGCCACGTTCAGCAGCGCGATGTCGACGGCGGCTTCGTGCGGCGTTCCCGCGGTGTACGGATTCAACTGAAACTGCGAATTGGCGTAGTTGCCGTACTCGTCCTGACCGTTCACGATGTCGTTGGCGGCGGCGACAGCGCGATCGAGGTAGTAATACAGCCCGGACGCGCGGTAGAGGTCGAGATAGCCGCTGATGATACCCTCATAGCGCCAGTCGATCCCCGCGCCGGTGAACATCAGCGCATGCTGCCACCAGTGCACGACCGGCCCCCCGAATCCGCCCTGAACACGCATCGTTTCCAGCCAGTAGGCGCAGTTAGCCGCGCTTTGCGCTAGAGCGGTGGGCGTTTGCTCGACGGTCGGTTCGGCGATGTGCTGCATCATACGTCCTTTTGCAGGGTGATCAGCGCGAGCGTGCCGAGCCACCGCCCCAGATACGACTCACGCGTGCGGACAACGGAACGGCCGGCGAGATCATCGCGCCCCATGCGGCTGTATGCGCGATAGGCGATGCTCCACAGCACGCTGATTTCCCCGTGCAGATGCAGGATCGGCGCGCTCTGGCGGTAGCCCTGCCGTTTGGTCATTCCGAGGCATGTCCGGGCGCGCAGCATCGGCGTCGAGCTGATAAACCGGTACAGCGCGCCAGCCGTCACGATCAGCAGTGTGGCTGGCGGCGTGGGGGATGCTATCACCGCCTCGACTTGGGTGGCGCTCGGCAGGATCAACACAGCGCGGCCCTGCCCTTTGGCCGGGTCGAACGGCTGGCTGGTCGCTGTTCTCCGCAGGAACTCGGATGCGAGGCGCGCGTCCGACGCGAGCACGCCTGTTTCTACCGTATCGTGTGCGCATTGAACCGCCAGCCAATCGAGCGCGATCGCGTACTCAGGCAGCGGAAGGCCGAGCGCAGGGAGACTGCCGTTAGCGCCGGCCATCGACGACCTCGCGATACACGTCTACGAGGCGTTCATTGATCCGTGACCAGTCATACTTCGCCACGACCTTGTCACGCCCGGCCCGACCCATGACTTTGCGGCGGTCGCCGGCGTCCAGCATGTCACGGATGCGCGCCGCCAAGTCGTCAACATCGTTGGGCGCGGCCAAGAATCCGTCGACGCCGGAGTTGACCACGGTGCGCACGCCGGGGAGGTTGCTGGCGATCACCGGCTTGCCCGCCGCCATGGCTTCGAGCAGCACGATGCCAAACGCTTCGCCCATCGTGGTCGATGGCAGCACCAGAAAATCCGCGGCGGCGTAATGGCGCGGCAGATCGCTGTCAGGCACACGCCCGCAGAAGACCGCGCGTTCACCGAGGCCGAGGCGGCGCGCTTCCTCCATATACCGCGCTCGCAGGTCGCCGTCGCCGATCAGCATCAGGCGTAAGTTCGGCGCATCGACACGGGCGGCGGCGTTCAGCAGGACGTCAACGCCCTTGAAATAGTGCGGGGTATCCATGCCGCCGCAGAAGGCCAGCACCACGTCATCTTCGGCGAAACCGTACATGCTGCGAATGCCTGCGGTGTCCACGTCGGTGGTGAAGCGTGATGTATCGACCCCGTTGGGCATCTCTGTCACGCGCGGGTCGTTCGGCTTGAAGAAGCGGGCGATGCGGGAGGCGTTGAAGTAATCGCGCGATGTGACTAGCAGCCGGTTGGCGCGCGTAAGGATCAGACGGCCAACGGTCTTTTCGTGCAGCGCGACCATGCGGCCCATCATGCCGGAGAGAATCAAGTCTTGATGGTATGTGATGACAACCGGGATCCGACGCAGGCCAGCGACGGCGTGCAGGATCTCTTGGCCGAACACGAACGGGTAGTGCAGGTGTACGATGTCGTACTTCGCCATACGGAATAATCCCGGCAGCAGCGGCGCATTGCCGACTTTGAACGCCGCCGGAAGGCGGTGTACGGTGAGGCCGGGCGGATCGTCGATGACGGATTCGTCTTTCACGGCACTGGTGATGACGGTGACGTCGCAGCCTAGCTTCGCCGCGCCGAGTGCATTTTGCAGGCACACGCGGCCCGTCCCGCTGGGATAGGGGAAGAAAGTTGCTGTGAGATGAGCCACGCGCATCGCCATCGCTGCTACCACCGGACGACCCCGCGTGAAACGTGATACAGCACCCAGAACAGCGGGTTGAAGATGCGTTCGGCGATCAGGGCCGCGCCCGTCCCGACCTGCTTGAACCCGAGCCGATGGATGTGCTGGAACAGGATGTCACGGTCGGGCGCTTTGCGCGTTCCCTGCACGGTGCGGCGATGCTGCATCAGGGTGCGCCAGTGGCGGATGATCCACCCGTAGCCGCGCAGCTTCGCCGACCAATAGCGGCGGCCGCTGACCGCCGCGAAGCCCCAACCGACGACTTCGGCGAGCATCAACGCGGGTGTCAGCACAACGAGCGTCGGCCAGCGGTAATTCTTGAACAGCATTTGTAACCGGTTGCGCTCTAGAAACTCGAACTTGGCCGGGCTGAAGTGCAGACGGTAATCGTGGCGGATGACCGACTGTGGCACGGCATACAGACGATAACCCGCGATGCGGGCGCGCCAAGATAAGTCGGCGTCTTCGGCGTAGGCGGGAAAGAACAACTCGTCGAAACCGCCTAGCTCGCGGAAGGTCTCGGCGCGCATGATGAAGGCCGCGCCAGAGATAGCCGCCACTTCCTGAGTGTGCGTCAGGCCGGACGCCGGCTCTTGCCATGCCCGCAGATAGCCGAAGCCGGTGAAGTGGACGTCATTGCCGTAGGTGTTGACCAGCGCTGGATCGTTCAACAGCACGATCTTCGGGGTCGCCATGCCGGCGTGCGGATCGCGTTCCAACACGTCAACCAGCGGTGCGAGCCAATCCGGCGACACCACGGTATCGAGGTTCAGAAAAGCGAGGATTTCGCCTGACGCCTGCTGTGCGCCGAGATTACACCCCCCGGAAAAGCCGAGGTTGGCTCCTGCCCGGATCAACTTCGCGGACGGAAACTGCTCAGCAACACAGTCAGCGCTGCCGTCGGTCGATTGATTGTCGACCACGATCACTTCGATGTCAGGATACGCGGAGTCGAAAACGGACGCCAAGCACGGCCCGACGTAGGAGCCGGCGTTGTAGTTGACGAGAATCACGCTCACGCGCGGCATATCGCGAGGAGCTGCCTGCTGCGGACTGCGCATCAGCGGCGTTCCTTTAGGCTTCGCGGCTGATGACCGGCCGGATAAGCTCGAGGACGAAGCCGCGCAGGGTATGGAGGATGATGCCCGTAAACAACGCCACCGATCCGCTTGTCAGCAGGAACACGATCAGCATCGCAAGCACGATGTCGACGGTGTTGCTTGTCCGGTACTGCTCAAGTTCGGCCACGCCGAGCGCGAACGCGACAACCAGACTGGCGCCGCCCATCAGCCAGAAGAACAGCAGCGGCCGGTGCTGGCCCATCAAGCGCAGCACACTGGTCAGGACGTTGAGGCCGTGGCGCACGACCGACCGCTTGGGCCGATCGAGATACCGAATCGTGATCGGCACTTCGATCACGCGAAGCTGCTGATCTGAAGCGACGAACTGCATTTCCGACTCGACGCCGAAACCCTTCGTATTGAAGGTGATGTTCTTGATGGCATTCAGCGAGAACGCGCGAAAGCCGCTTTGCGAATCCGACACCTGCGTGCCGGACAGCGCGTTAATCATCATCGTGAAACCACGATGTCCCATCACCCGCTGCAGCGGCACTTCGCTGGTCTGTTCGAGGTAGCGTGAGCCGATTACGATGTCGGCCTCACCGTCAGTTATCGGCTTGACGACCTTCGGCAGCTCTTCTGGCAGATGCTGCCAGTCGGCGTCGAGCGTGACGACCGCATTGGGCAAGAACAGCTCGCGCGCTTTCTTGAAACCGGTATTGAGTGCCTCGCCCTTACCCTTGTTGACCTTATGTCGGACGACCGTTGCGCCGGCAAAATGAGCGATCTGCGCGGTGCGGTCGGTGGAGCCGTCATCGACAACGACAACGGCATCTACATAATTGCGGGTCAACAGGACGACGCTGCCAATAAATCGTTCTTCGTTATATGCAGGGATGACGGCGACAACGATACCGTCGAAATGTGGTTGAGGGACTTCGCGGATGTTTAATCCCTCAGGAAGACCGTGTTCGTGCGCCGTCATGGCAACCATAAAAACTCCTCCCCCAGAAGTATGAAGCGTCAAGTTCCCCGGTAAGCATGGCGATGTGAGGCTTGCGATAAATGGAAGCCAGCGCCGCCGCTCAATTTCGTGTGTCGGGTCGCGTTGATGAAGCACACAATGAACCACCCAACCAGCATCGCCGATTAGATGAGTACACGGTCTCCATCTGTGAATAGAGTACTATAGTTTTTTATTTCGCAAGTAGCTCCTGGGGAAGACCACTTGGAAAACCCATGAGTGTGATAGTACTTTCGGAACTGGACAGCCGTGATCTCTCGGCCAAATCGCGATCGAAGATTGTGGGAAATGCACAGATTTCGCAACCTTAGAACAGCGGATTGTGCGATTTTTGTAATATGAGAGATTGCTTAAAAATGGTCGATACAGGGGACGCAGACGCGAACTGGCCCTAACCCAGAATCTGTGCCAAACTCAAGATGACGAACACCGCGAATATCACGCACAACGGCACAATGAGGATATTCAAGGCGGCGCTGATCACGCTGTTACGCTGCCCGACCGGGCCGAGGACGGAGTCCTTTCCGATCAGCAGAAATAGCAGCGTGACTACCGCGATGAGGCTGAGCGCGCCCGTAAGCTCGGGTGAAAGCCGGGCGGTCATGGAGAGCAGTACCGACATTGATCCCTCATCCGCCTTGCGCTAACAACGATATAGAGCTTTATTCTTACAGGTAAGTTATTTCGGCGCAACAACGAGGATGCGACCTGCGCACGATGCTGGCAGATCAGTTGTATGAACGTTTGCGAGATGCAGAGGCTCTTTCCCGATGGGTCGGGCTGTCGGAGTCCGAGTTCGACATCGTAGTCGGCCAGCTCGATCAGCCAATTACCCAGCTCAACGCCGAGATGAAAGCACGCAGTGTCCGGTTCGGCATCTTGGGATTGGAGTATAAGCCATTCAGCGCCCGCGAAAGCCTGCTGATGGTGCTGTTATGGTCGCGTCTGGGACTGACGAACCGGGCCGTCGCCAAGCTGTTTAAGGCGAACGGTTGGACGGTGCGGCGGCGAATCCGCGAGACCCGCGAGATTCTGTTTCAGCTGTACCCGGAACTCCAGACCCAGTCCACCAAGAACGGCGTGCGGCCCGACTCCAACAGCGCCACGATGCTGTGGTCGGCGCTGGGGAATGCGGTGCGTGGCAGTCATCCGCAGGCGCATCTGCGCGATGCGATCGACCCGGACTATGAAAGCTACTTCTTTGAGGAGCTTGAGGGTGAAACCGCGCCCATCGGCGACGACCGCATCCCGCCGTTGACCGAGACGCGCCTCGGCGAAGGGATGCAGACCCTTTACCGCCGGATCAAGTCGAACACCATCCCCATCGAGTCGGTGGCCGGCGGGTACTTCATCGCGATCGTTCTTGCTGAGCTGTCGATCCTGCTGCTGACGCCCGTGCTTGGGCTGCTCCTCTATGTGATGACGCTGTTCATCGCGTTTATCCACGCGTCTTTGATCTGGGATCGGTCGCTGTTTCGGCTGTTGGTGTGCCTCGCAATCGTCCCATTGCTGCGAATCCTGAGCTTGATGATCGCGCTTCTGCCGCTGCCGATCACGACGGCACTGATGGTCGCGGCCGTCCCGTTGGCGTTCGTCACCCTCAGCGCATACCGCCTGCTTGGATATGGCCGGCCGCTGGTCGGGTTAACGTTTAGGAATCTCCCGATTCAAGGGCTAACCGCGCTTTCCGGGTTGGGCTTGGGCGTGGCTCAGTTCGTCCTGATGCAGTCTCCTCCGGTCATCCGCGTGAACTCGTTGGCCGAGATGATCTGGCCGGGTCTCCTGCTGATCGCCGGGACAGGGCTGCTCGACGAGTTCATCTTCCGCGGACTCATCCAGCGGTCGGCGGTCAATATCATACGCTGGCGAGGCGTCGTTTACGTGGCGATGATCTACGCGGTGCTGCAGTTGGGTGGCGGCATTCTGTTTGCACTGTTGAGCTTCGCGATGGGTGTTGTCTTCGGCGTTGTCACGCGAAACACCCGCAGCGTGCTGGGGGCCGGGCTGGCCCACGGTATCGCGAACGTCGTGGCGCTCGTGTTCTTTCCGTATCTGTTCGGCTGACGTCTGGCGAATGGGACTGCGATGCGTGTCGGTGTCATCGCGTATGGGCTAGATCGACCCTTCACCGGAATCGGACGATACACCGTCGAGATGGTTCGTGCGCTCACCGCGCTGCCCGATGCGCCGGAACTGATCTTATTGACGGCAGGGGACGCTGGCCCTTTGGCCGATCTCCCGCTGCAGCGTGTGCCGCTGCACGGATGCCGGCTTATGCCGGCGCTTCTGACGCATGGACAGGCGCAGCTCAGGATGCTCGCCGCGCGTTTGCGGCTGGATGTCGTCCATGATCCGGTTGGCGTGGCTCCATTCGGGTTGGGCTTGGGGCGCGCGCGTTCGGTCATCACCATCCACGACGTGATCCCGCTGAGCTTTCCGGGCGTCAGCACGCGCATGGACGCGCTGATCTACCGCCGCTGGCTTCCGTTTGCTGCACGCCGGGTCGACCGCGTGCTGACGGTGAGTGAGGCGTCCAGCGCCGATATTCAGCAGCATCTTGGCGTTAAGCCCGGCCGCGTCGAGGTGATCGCGCCGGGGGTCAGCGCGCAGTTCCAGACAGCAGCGTCAGCCGATGCCGGTAGTGTACGGGAAAAGTACGCGCTGCCCGATCACTACATCTTGTCGGTGGGCAACGTAGAAGAGCGCAAGAACGTCCGGCGCGTGATCGAAGCCTACGCGCAAATTCGACGGTCGAACCTGCCGTACAAGCTGGTGATCGTCGGCCCGCATAACTGGCGTTTCAGCGAGATTATCGAGGCTGCTAACCTCTCCGACTTTCGTGACGATGTGCAATTCACGGGCTATGTGGACGCCGCCGACCTGCCCGCGATCTACCGTGGCGCCGATGTATTCGCGTTTCCATCACTTTATGAAGGGTTCGGCCTGCCGGTGATCGAAGCGATGGCCGCCGGGACGCCAGCGGTGACGTCGAACCGGTCGTCGCTGCCAGAGGCGGCCGGGGACGCCGCGCTGAAGGTGGATCCCGAAGACACGGACGCGATTGCTGACGCGATCACGCGCATCTTGACCGATGCGGCGCTGGCCGACGATCTGCGCGCTCGCGGAATCGCACGGGCGGCCGGGTTTACGTGGGAGCGCATGGCGCGCGCCGTGCTGAACAGCTATCTCGGCATCACACGCGGTTAGCCTGAATCCACCTTCTCATAATGTGGCGTGCCGGACGCCGAAAAAAGTGCATATAATGAGGACTGAGGTTGATGCCAGTACTTTTGTACGCGCGGCGCTGTACGACCTTAGTTCATTCCGGAACAACCCGCATCCTGCGTGATCTGAATCCGGTTCTGACCACAGCAGTGCAGCATCAAGGGGGAGGTGCTTACACGTGTCTGTATTTGTGCACGCATCAGCAGAGGTCGAAGCGGATGCCACGATTGGTGAAGGCTCGCGCATTTGGCACCTGTGCCATGTCCGGCGCGGCGCGTCAATCGGCACAGACTGTACCTTGGGGCGCGGCGTGTTCGTGGACGCCGGCGTGCAGATCGGAAACCGCGTCAAGATACAGAACTACGTCTCGGTCTTTCACGGGGTAACAATTGAAGACGGCGTGTTCGTCGGGCCGCATGTGTGCTTCACCAACGACATGCGTCCACGCGCCGTAAACGCCGATTTCACCCCGAAAGCCGCCGATGACTGGATTCTGGGCGAGACGCGTGTTTCAGCCGGCGCGTCGATTGGCGCCAACGCCACGATCGTTTGCGGGATCACGATTGGGCGCTGGGCGATGATCGGCGCTGGATCGGTCGTCACGGCAGATGTCCCTGACTATGGACTGGTCGTCGGCAATCCGGCGCGCTTGATCGGGTTTGTATGCGCGTCGGGGACACGCCACGACTCGCAGGAATCGGCGCGGCGGTGTCCCGGCTGTCAGTAAGCATCCACTGAAATGAGAACATTCATGGCGCGCATCACGCGCGACCCGAAAGGATTGTGAGAGTGGTCGAACGCACGCGTTTCAACATACCGATTTCGCGCCCGCAGCTCGGCGTCGAGGAGGAAGAAGCCGTTCTCGCGGTGCTCCGCAGCGGCCAGATTACACAAGGCGAACGCGTTGCCGCGTTTGAGGCGGCTTTCGCGGCGTATCACGGGGCGGAGTATGCAATCGCCACCAGCAACGGCACAACCGCCCTCAGCACGGTGATCATGGCGCACGGCATCGGCGCGGGGGACGAGGTCATTATTCCGTCGTTCAGCTTCTTCGCCACGGCGTCGTCGGTGTCGTTCACGGGCGCAGTTCCGGTTTTCGCTGACATCGACCCCAAGACGTTCAACCTATCGCCGGAGGCAGTCGAGGCCGCGATCACGCCGCGCACCGCTGCGATCATGCCGGTGCATCTCTACGGTCAGCCTGCGGATATGCCCGCGCTGGAAGCGATTGCGCGCAAACACGGGCTGATCCTGCTCGAAGACGCGGCGCAAGCGCATGGGGCCAAGATCGGCGAGCGCTCGGTCGGGACGTGGGGCACGGCATCGTTCAGCTTCTACGCCACGAAGAACATGACCACGACCGAAGGCGGCATGATCCTGACCAACGACGCCGAGATCGCGCGTAAAGCCCGCATCATCCGCAATCAAGGCATGGATCAGCAGTATGAGCACGTGCTGATGGGCTTCAACCTGCGCATGACCAATTTGACAGCGGCCATCGGACTTGTTCAGTTGGACAAGCTGCCGCAGTGGACGGCCAAACGGCGCGAGAATGCCGCGCTGTACGATACCGCGCTGACGAGTGTCGAGACGCCCTACGTACAGCCGGGGGTCACCCATGTGTATCACCAGTACACGGTCAGGGTCAAACCGGGAATCGACCGCGACGTGGCGGTCAGGCAGCTCAACGGCAATGGCATCGGGGTTCGCACCTATTATCCGAAGCCGATCCACCGCCAGCCGGTCTATGCGCGTGAGGAACGTTATGCACGGCTCGACCTGCCGGAGACCGAACGCGCCGTGCGTGAGGTCTTCAGCCTGCCGGTTCATCCGGGATTATCGTCCGAAGAACTCGAATTCATCATTGATGAGGTGAATGCACTATGTTGAAAGCAGCCGTTGTCGGTGTAGGAAGCATGGGGCGTAACCACGCCCGCGTCTATCGTGAAATGGAAGGCAGCGTTGAATTGGTTGGCGTCGCGGACGCCAACGCTGGCGAAGCCGCGAAGGTCGGGGCGCGCACCGGCGCAGCCCATTTTTCCAACTATCACGAGATGATCGACAAGGTGAAGCCTGATCTGATCTCGCTGGCGGTGCCGACGGCCCTGCATGCCCAGATCGGGCTTGAACTGATCGAACGCGGGATCAATCTCCTGATCGAGAAGCCGATCGCCACGACGCTGGAAGAGGGAGAAGCGCTGATCGAAGCGGCGCGCAAGGCAGGGGTTGTACTGCAAGTCGGCCATATTGAACGCTTCAACCCGGTGGTGATGGAGATGAAGCGCCGGCTGCTAGACGGCATGGCCGGCCGAATCTACAAAGTGCAGACCCAGCGCCTGAGTCCCTATCCGGGGCGCATTCAGGATGCTGGGGCAGTCACCGACCTCGCCACCCACGATATCGACCTGCTGCGCAACCTGATGAACGATCAGATCAGCCGGCTGTACGGCGAAATCCTGCATACCATCAACCGCGACCGCGAAGACGGCCTCAACGGCATCCTGCGCTTCCGCAGCGGGATCATCGGCGTGCTGGACGTGAACTGGATCACACCGGCAAAGGTGCGGCGTATCACGATCACTGGCGCGCGCGGTATGCTGCGCTGCGATTTGCTGTCGCAGGAGCTGTATTTCTACGAGAACGAGACCGCGCCGAGCCAGTGGGATACGCTCAGCGTTCTGCGCGGCGTGAGCGAAGGCAACGTGATCGGATTCCGCATCAACCGCCACGAGCCGCTTGCCGCCGAGCTTGCCGACTTTGCCGAGACTGTGCGCACGGGCCGCAAGCCGACCGTCAGTGGTGAGGACGGCCTCGAAACGCTGCGCATCGCACGTGAGTTTATCCTCTCGGCAGAGCAGCGGCGGGTGATCGACTACGAACGTCAGCCTGAGTTGGCGTAACGTCCTCTCAGCGAAACTGAACTCCAAGAATCGAAAGCGCGCGGAGCGAACCTGTCCGCGCGTTTTCGATTGATGGGTGTGGCGCTGTGTACCGCGACGGGTCAGCTCGCCAGCTTCGAGTGCTGGTAGATCGACATGACGAATAGGACTGCGAAGTTGCCTATCTCGGCGCAAACGCGGGCCAGCGCCGCGCCGGCAAACCCGAAGCTCTGGATGAACACGACCGAGAAAACGATGGTCAAGGCGAGGGTGACAACCGCCGCCGCAGGCAGTCGTTTGTGCCGGCGCTGCGCGATGAGATAGTTGGTGAGGTACGTGTTGGCGAACACCAGCGGGATGACCAGCGCGATGATCCGCATCGCCGGGATCGCCTCGATAAACAGCTGTCCGTAGAGGAAGCCCAGCACGAGATGCCCGCCGAGCAGCAGCGCGATCGTGACCAATGCGCCGAGGACGAGCGCAAGCCCGGTATAGCGCAGGTGCAGTCGCAGGGTTCGTTTGTCGTTGGAGACGCTTTGAGCGAGCGCGGGAAGCAGGGCCGTCCCAAGCGCGACCGGCAGCATGAAGAACGGGCTGACCGTGCCGTTCGCCGCGCCAAACAGACCGACTTCGCGATCTGGCACGAACCACGACAGCACCACGGTCGGCAGTTGAAGGTAGATGCTCACCAGCGCAAAGCTGCCGCCGATGGGCAGCGCGGCCCGCAGTAGAGCCAGCGCGCCATCTGGCCTGCCGAGGCGAGGGCGGCCAACCATTCTAAACGCCAACCCCCAACTTACGATCATGCCCGCCGCAGAAGCCGCCAACAGCGCCAGCAGGATCGCGTCGAGCGCCCGCACGCCGGCGATCAGCAGCACGGCGATCGCGGCCAAGCCAATCCCCTTGTCGAACAGGCGCGTCAGCGTGTCATACTGCATGCGCTGTAAACCCTGAAACACCGCGCGTCCGAGATCGGCGAGGCCGTTGAAGCCGAGGGTCAGGGCGACGATCAGGATGTAGCCCCAAACCGGCGCGTCGTAGTTCGCAGCGGTCGCGGCGAGCGCGACCAGCCCCAGCGCCAGCGGCATCGCGATGAGACGCAGCCAGATGGCCGGACGCAGGCTTTCACGGGTGGTGTCAGGATCAGGCGACCGTGCGATCTCGCGGACGATCAGCGCGTCGACGCCGAGGGTGAAGGCTAGCCCGAAGATCCCGGCGAACGCGAACGCAGCGGTGTATTGGCCGTAGGCCGCATCGCCGAGGAAGCGTGCCACGAGAATCCCGTTGAGCGCGAGAATGACCTGAATCAGAAACTGTCCGACGACGAGATAAGACGCGTTGCGCGCTACACGTTGAACAGGGACGCGCATCTTATCGTGAGTCTTGATTTGGGCACTATCCACAGCGGTCTGCTGGGACATGACAGACGGTCTCCTAACGGCTCATGGCCGTTGAAATCTGTAGGGTATCGCGGCATGCCGACACAATGCGCGTAAACGCGATCAGGTGTAGAACGCGCCGGTAACGGGTTTGCCCCACTGGCGCGGGATTTTCGTAATCTGGAACCTCAGCCACTGCATTATACAACGACCTTTTTGCGCCGGCTCATGTAAGAAGTTGAAAGTGCTGAGTGACGAGTGACGAGTGACTACCAGACTTCACCGCTCGTGGAACCCTCTGAGGCGGAAGATTGAGTCTGCTGACTTTCGATAACCTACTTCATGACAAACTGTTGACAAATTCTGACAACTGCACCGCGCATTGAGCGGACGGGATTTGGCGAATTGGCATACGATAATTAGGCGGCTATAGTTGATGCTGCCGTAATCCTCGCCAAAGTCGGACTTTATGAAGCTATCGATTGTCATTCCCGCTTTCAACGAGAGTGAAAGCGTCGCGCATACTGCTGAAAAACTGCGCCCCGTGCTCGACCAACTCGGCGGCACCTACGAGGTCGAAGTCGTGTTCGTGGACGACGGAAGCAAAGACGACACCGTAACGAAGCTCAAGGCGGAATTCGACGGTGATCCGCGGATTCACGTCGTCCAGCACCCGCAGAATCAAGGGCCGGGCGCGGCGATTCGTACCGGATTCGCGGCGGCCGGCGGGGACATCGTCGTCACGACGGATTTCGACGGGACGTACCGGTTTGAAAACATCCCGGTGATCGTCGAGCAGCTTGAGCGCGACGGCGTCGATCTCGTGACGGCTTCCCCGTATCATCCGAAGGGCGGCGTGGAAGGCGTGCCGCGCTATCGGCTGCTGTTCAGCATTGGCGCCTCCACGCTGTATCGCATTCTGGTATCGTGGAAGGTACATACGTGGACGTCGTTCTTCCGCGCGTACCGGCGCGAGGTCGTCAAGAGTGTGTACTTCGAGAGCAGCGGCTTTTTGGCCGTCACCGAAATCCTCGTCAACGCGCTGCGCATGGGGTTTCGTGTCGCGGAATTTCCGACGATCCTGCATCAGCGCGCATACGGTCAGTCGAGCTTGAAGATCGCACGCACTACATGGGCGCATCTCAAGTTCCAAGCGCGCATTTTGTTCCGCCGCGCACCGCTGCACCCCCCGGCGCAGCCGTAATACCTCGCAGTGCGCGTATCGACACCGATTGGAGTTGTCCGCACGCCATGGAATGGGTGATTATCGGATTCAGCACGCTGTTCAGCATCTTGGGGCAGCTCGGCCTCAAGTTCGCGATGCGTCGTGTCGCAGCGTCGACCGGCGATACGCGGCCGGTGGTGGTTCGCATCCTGTTCTCGCCGCTGACCATCGGCGCGCTGTTCGTCTATGGATGCGGCGTCATTTTCTGGCTGATGGCCCTGTCACGCATGGATGTCAGCTTGGTGCATCCGTTCGCCAGCCTGAGCTACATCGGCATTATGGTGGGATCGTACTATCTGTTCGGCGAAGAGATTTCGCGGGTACGCGTGATCGGCTTTGCGGTCGTCATTTTCGGCGTGCTGCTCATCGGGCTGAGCGCGCGGCTCTGACACGAAAGGTCAAGCATGAAAGCTGCCATTGTCGGCGGGGGTCTGATGGGAGTGACCCTCGCCTATCACCTTGCCCGTGCGGGCCACGCCGTCAACATCTACGAGCGATCCCCGAACATCGGCGGCTTGGCGACGTACCTCGATTATCACGGTGTGCGCGTCGATCGCTTTTACCACACAATCCTCAGCAGCGACATGACGATGCAAACGCTGATCCGCGAGACCGGCGTCGAGGATCGGCTGCGTTTTACCGAGACCAAGCAGGGGTTCTACGACAGCGGGAACCTTTACCCGTTCAACACGCCCAAAGACTTCATGACGTTCCCGCCGCTGAACCTGTTTCAGCGGTTCCGTTTGGCGCTGCAAGTCATCTACGCCCAGTTCGAGCGCGACGCTGCCAAGATGGACACCATCCCTGTCGAGCAGTGGCTGTCACGGGTCAGCGGGCGCGGCGTGGTCGAGAAGGTGTGGCGTCCACTGCTGCGCGCCAAGTTCGACGCCGAGGCTGTCGATGTGCCGGCGACGTATATCTGGTCACGTCTGCGCCGCATGATGTCGACTCGGCAGGGCGTCACGTCGAAGGAGATGATGTGCTACCTGATCGGCGGCTATTTCACGTTGATCGAGGCGCTGGCGAAGCACTGCGCGGACATGGGCGTGGCGCTGTCGACCAACACGCCGGTCGAGCGCGTCAACATCGAGAATGGGCGCGCGGTCGGCGTGCGTGTCGGTGGAGAGGACATCGCGGCGGATATCGTGATCGCCACCGTGCCGTCGCCCTACATCGCCGAGCTGATCCCCGGCGGGCCGCAGGATTACCGCGACCTGCTCGCCAAGCAGCAGTACTTGGGCGTCATGTGCCCGCTGATGATCCTCAACAAGCCGCTGACGCCGTACTATGTGTTGAACATCACCGACCCGCGAATTCCGTTCACGGCGGTGGTTGAGACGACCAACCTGATCGCGCCGGAGCATGTCGGCGGACATCACCTGATCTACCTGCCTAAGTATCTGTCGCCGAACAGCGAGATCGCCACATGGCCGGATGAGCGCGTTCGTGAGGAGTGGATGCGCTACTTCAAGCAGATGTTCCCCGACTTTGACGAGTCGAGCGTGGTCGAATTTCTTGTGCAGCGCGCGCGTTATGTCGAGCCGCTGCGGCCGATGGGCACGACGAACGAAATCCCGCAGATTCAAAGCCCGATTCCGGGGATGTTCGTCGCCAATACGGTCATGCTGTATCCCGACTTGAGCAACGGCGAGGCCGTGACCAGCCTCGTAAAGCGCGTGATCGCTGTTGTGCTTGGGCAGGGTGGGCCAAGCGCCTAATAAGTCACCGGACACCGGAGGGGGCGTAGGTGATTGACAGACTGGTTGACTATGTGGTGAGTGATGCGCCGCGTACGCGCGATTTTCGCCTAGCGGCGCTCGCGCTGGCCGTGCTCACGGTGTTCTTGTTCACGTTCCGACAGCCGGTGTATCCGGGGCCGGATTTCGACGAGGGCGCTTATGTAAACGTCGCCAAAACGTTCGCCGAGGATGGCATCTACGCCGAGAAGAACCTCGACGGCTATAACTTCCTCGGGCCGGTCATCAGCACCGGGCCGACGGTCATCCTGCCGATTGCGCTGCTGTTCAAGTTTGTCGATCCGTCGATCCCGGCGGCGCGGCTGACTATCGCCGCCTACGGCCTGCTGATGATGGCGAGCTTCGCCATCCTGTGCCTGCGACTGATGCGCCCGCAAGCGGTTCTGCTGGCGGTGCTGCTCGTGCTGTTTGGCTGGGGCAATCAGATGCCGTACATGTTCCGGTTGGTGATCGGCGAAGGGCCGGGGCTGGCGCTGTTGTTCACCGGGCTTGTGCTTTGGCTCACCGAGCGTCCGGGGCCGATCCGGTTAGTGCTGACCGGGGTGCTGTTCGGATTGGTGACGATCACGAAGGTTCAGTACGCATTCTTCGTCCTTCCCGCGCTGCTCCTGATGTGGATCGCCAATATGCTGTGGTATCGCCAGCGGCGGTGGGATTACTTTGTGATACCCGGAATCGTCTCTGGCGTGATCTTCTTCGGTTGGACATATTTTACGTACTTCCTCAACGGCGTCGGGATTCGTGATCCGGCGGCGGACATGAGCACCGTGCAAGCTGCCGCCGGAAGCGCGTACTTCGTCCTCGACGTGACCAACAAGGTGCAGAATGTCTACAACTTGGTCAACGGGACGATCCACGGCGGTCTGTTTATCCCGGCGGCGCTGTACGGGCTTTGGCGTTCACGCCGCCGCACCGGGGACGGGCTGATCTGGGGCATTCTGACGGCGATGCTGCTGCTGAGCAGCGGATTCTACATCTTGTCGATTGGCTGGGTGCGGCTGTCCATCGCGACGAAGATCATGGCGGCGCTGTTCGTGGCCGCGTTCGTGTTCGACGCGTTCAAGGCTGTGGTTCAAGCGACCCGCAGCACCACATCGCGCGATTCGGACATGACCCCGCGCTGGATTGCCCTTATGCTCGTCGCTGGCTGGCTAATCTTCACGGTTGTGCTGCCGAGTTTCCGCGCGATCTACTACGTCGTGCGGCTCGGCGATGCGAGCGCCTATATGGTCGGAGCATACCTCACCGAGAATGCGCTGCCGGAGACGATTGTCGAGTCTTGGGAAAAGGAACTCTCGCTCATCAGCGATCACGTGTACCACTTCCCGCCGCAGCTTGTCGAAGCGCAGGTGAACGCCTACGAGCACCGTTTGAGCGACACACCCGCCGGTGAATTGTACGATTTCCGCGATTTTGTCGATCCGGCGTATGTGGTGATCGGCCCGCTGGGGCGTAAGGGTGAGCTGTACTCGGCGGAAAAGCTGGCCGACTTCGCGCTGGTGGAAACCTTCGGGCCGTATGAAATCTACGCCCGCCGCTGATCGCAGTGACACAGCCCGCGTGATCGTCGTGACTCGGGGCCGGCTGATGAGAGTCATCCTACGGTCTCCATACTGTATCGTAGGATGCGTGCGCCTCGATTCGGAAGTCCTGCTACACTATGAAACTAGGACTTAAGAGGGAACGTCTCATGGAATTCCACGAGAAGCAGGATGCGGCAGTATCCGGGGCCGCCGCCCACACCTGTGACTCGCACGCCGGCCCAAGCCGCCGCGAAGCCCTACAGATCGGGCTTGCACTCGCTGCGGGATGGATGCTGCCGCTGCGGATCAACGTCGTTCAGCAGGGCGCTCAGAAACGCATTTATATCGCCGCGGATGACCATACCGACTACTTCTGGTCGGCCGATGATGCGACCTACCGGCAGGCGTTCATCGAGATGCTGGACTATTACCTCGACCTCGCCGATTCAACCGCCGCGAACCCATCCGATTATCAAAGCCGATTCAACTGCGATGGGACGTTGTGGATTTGGGAATATGAGCGCAACAAGTCCGCGCAGGCGTTCACGCGGCTGATCGACCGGATCAAAGACGGTCACATCAGCGTGCCGATGAATGCGCTGGTCGTGTGCTTGGGCGGCGCGCCGGCTGAAGCAGTGCTGCGCGGTATGTATTACGCCGGCAAGCTCGAACGCGCGCACAACTTCCGCTTCTCGATGGCGATTGCGATGGAAAACCAAACGCTGTCGTTGGGGCTGATCTCGCTGTGGGCTGGCGCCGGGGCCAAGTATAGTTGGAAGGGGATCTGCCAGTGCGACACGCTGGTTGGCGCGTTTAACCGCCCGCGTGAAATCTACTGGGCGCAGGGGCTGGACGGCCGCAGCATCCTGATGAAGTGGAATTCGATGATGAACGGCAACATGAGCATCGGCGGATATGCCGAGGCACGTAATCCGTCCGCAATCGTCGACTTCGTGGATGGCGATTTGAATTTCCGCGCGCGCTACCCGTATGACGTCATCGGCGCATTCGGGCATGGCTGGGACGACCTCAAGACATTGACCGATGAGTTCGTCATCGCCGCCCAGAACCAGTCCAACGGGTCGCGGCGGGTGATCGTCTCGAACGAACATGACTTCTTCGTGGACTTCGAGGCGACGTATGGCACGCAAATCGAGACCACGGCGCTCAGTTTTGGCAACGACTGGGATTTGTTCTGCGCGGCGTTGGCCGAAGAGTCCGCCGCGGTGAAGCGGGCTGTCGAACTGCTGCGCTCATCGGAGGCGCTGGCCTCGCTCGTGACGTTCTATCAACCGTTGTTCATGTTGGGTTGGGAATCGCTGCGCGATTCGGCGTGGATGGCCCTCGGCCTGTACTGGGAGCACAACTTCGGCCAAGCAGGCGTGTGGAGTGTATTCGGTCAGCAGCGCGTGGCGTGGCAGAAGGCGCAGCGCAAAGCCGTCAAGAAGTACAGCAAGAAGCTGCTCAAGAGCGCGGTGGCGGCGCTCGGCGGGATGATCAAAGCGAAGGCCAACAAGACACGCTTCTTCGTGTTCAACCCGCTGCACTGGACGCGCTCGGATTACGCCGATTTCAAGTATACCGGCAGCGAGGCGGTTTACGTTCGTGATCGCACGGATAAGAGTACTGTCCCGCACCAATTCGTGACGATCAAGGGCCAGCGTTATCTCCGCATCTTCGCCGAGAACGTGCCGGCGGTGGGTTACAAGGTCTATGAGATTCGCGTAGGCACGGGCGAATCGTTCAGCGACGCTGCTACGGTGTCCGGTAATGTGCTGGAGAACGGCAAATATCGCCTCACCGTCGCGCCGAACGGGGCGATCACCAGTTGGATCGACAAGACGCGCGGAAACGCGGAGATGGCGCGTGACGCCGGTGGACGGTTCATCAACGACCTCGGCAGCGGCGGCGGGACGATCTCCGTCGAGAGCGCCGGCCCGGTCACGGTTACGCTGCTGGTGACGTCGAGCGGCCCGGTTGCGCACACGTCGCGTATCACGCTGATTCGCAACTCCGAGCGAATCGAGATCGACAACAACATCTCGCAGGCGTTCGATGACAAACAGACGTGGCGTTTCAGCTTCAACCTCGATAGTCCGGACATCTGGCATGAGGAGGTCGGCGCGATCCTGCACGCAGGCTTGACCAGCGCCGGCGGTCATTACTCGACGCAGAACGCCCGCTATGATTGGTTGACGCTTAATCACTTCGTGCATGTGCAGGGTGGGGCAGGCGTCGGCGTGACGCTGTCGAACTGGGAAGCGTACTTCATGCGATTGGGCGCCAGCACGGACAGCGAGCTAGATGTCACCAAGGCGCGGCTTGACGTGCTCGCCGGCGGCCGCGTCGGTGGTGACGGGACGCACGGAATCCCGAATCAAGGGGGCTATACCAAGCTTCAGCAGCGGTTTGCGCTCACTGCGACCGACGGCTACTCCGCCGCTGAGAGCATGCGCTTTGCGTTAGGACATCAGAATCCGTTCGTGACCGGCGCCATCACCGGAAGCGAATCCGTCTTGTCGTCCAAGCAGTTTTCGTTGGTATCGCTCAGTGACCCGGACGTGATGTTATGGGCGCTCAAACCGGCTGACGATGGCGGTGGGGTGGTGGCGCGGTTGTGGAACGTAACGGACTCGGCGCGCGGCGTGCAGCTTGCGTTCACCGATCATCCGATCATCGATGCGCAGACCGTGACGCATATCGAAACGCCGACCGGCGGGGCGGCGATCGCCGCAGGCGCGCTGTCCGCCACGGTCGGGGCGCACGCGATGGAGTCCTACCTGCTGGCGGATGCCCAAAGCGCGGCTGCCGCGCCGCTGTTGGGGCTGCCTGAACTGCCGGTGCCACCGATGCCAGACGCAAAAACGGATTCGTTCAACGTATAAGAGGGTGCCATGCGAACTGTCCCGGTCAACTCAGCTGACAGCCACGCGGAGGATAAGCGCAAACAGCGGGCGGCGAACGTCAGCGCCATCGGGATGATCCTGCTGAGCGTGTTTCTCTCGGCGGGCGGACAGCTGCTGTTCAAGGTGGCGATGAACGATTTTGGCGTCTTGGAGCTTTCGCTTCCGGCGTTGTTCCGCCTGCTCAGCAATCCGCTGCTGCTGCTGGGGCTGGTGGTGTTCTTCGTCAGCGCGGTTTTGTGGTTGGTGGCGCTGCTGCGCGCCGATCTGAGCTTTGCGGTGCCGTTTCTGAGCGTTGCCTACATCCTTGTGCTGCTGGGCAGTGTCGTATTGTTTCACGAGAATATCTCGCTGCTTCGGCTGAGTGGATTTGCGGTCATCATCTTTGGCCTGTTCGTCATCGCCCGCGGGGAGCAGCGTAAGTCCCGCGCCTGAGACACTGGAGCCGGTGGGTTATCGCGCCCGGCTTGGTCAGTCGGTGTGCTTTCTGTGTCTCGTGCCGCTTGCACTACTAACTCGATCTCTATGCCTGTTGAGGAATTTGACGGTCGGGCTAATCGCCTCGATTGAGACGTGCTGCTTCGCATGAGAATTGGACTGCAAACTGGCCCGGAAACTTGGTCTGTAAAGGTGTTCTTGAAACGCGCTTGTGAGATATAATTTACCTATATTGAAAGTGCAAACTGGCATGCGTGAGGCGGGTTACGTACCATGGCTAAACCCTTATTTCGCCGGCCTACACTCTTGTTCGTTCTAGCGGGTTTGTTCTGCATTGTCTTGGGCATGGGGTTGTTTACCTTCGTGTACGCGAAGGGGTACTCGTACCTTTCTGACGACCCGGCCGCGTGTAACAACTGTCATGTGATGCGAGGGCAGTACGACGCGTGGCAGCACTCGGTTCACTCGCGTGTCGCGGGCTGCAACGACTGTCACACGCCGCACGACTCGGTGATTAGCAAATATCTCGTCAAGGCCATCAACGGCTGGAATCACAGCGTTGCGTTCACGTTTCAAACCTACGGTGAGGTGCTGCACATCCGCGATTTCAATGCAGATGTCGTGCAGGGGAACTGCCTCAGCTGTCATGCGAACGTCGTAAGCGCCATAGCACCGTATCACGACGACGCACCCGACTGTGTAAGCTGTCATGCAGGAATCGGCCATCGGACCCGGAAGTAATCGCAGGGAGAGATATGCGATGAGAAAGATCTTCTACGGGGTGTTGCTAGTCGGTTTAATCTTGGTTGGGGTTGGCATCGGCGCGCTGCTGGCAAGTGTGGCGACACGGCAAACCGAAGCCGCGCAGTATCCGCTGCAAGTCGTCGAGATCGGTGAAGACGAAATCGATCCATCGGTGTGGGGCCTGAACTTCCCCATGCACTACGATCGGTTCTCGATGACGTCGATCAACTACGGAGAGACCCCCTACGGCGGTGCTGAGCCGTACAGCAAGCTTGAGCGCTATCCGGCGATGATCCGGTTGTGGGCGGGTTATGCGTTCAGTAAAGACCACAACGAAGAGCGCGGACATTTCTACGCGCAGGTGGATCAAGCGAATACGGAGCGTGTCAAGATTGTGAGCCAGCCCGGCGCGTGCATCAACTGCCATGCCGGCGAAACTCCTCAGTTGATCGAATCGATGGGCTGGGAGCAGTTCAACGCCACGCCGTATAACGACTTGGTCGACCAACTGCACACGGGTTCCACCTGCGCTGACTGTCACGATCCCAATACGATGGCCCTGCGACTCACGCGGCCCGGCCTGATCAACGCACTGGAGCAGCAGGGTATCGATTGGACGAAAGCTAGCCGTCAGGAGATGCGGTCGTACGTCTGCTCGCAATGTCATGTCGAGTACTACTTCGCCGGCGACAACAAGGTGCTAACGTTCCCGTGGGCAAAGGGTATGAACATCGACGACATCGGCGAGTACTACGACGAGATCGGTTTTCGCGATTGGGTGCATGCCGAGACCGGCGCGCCGATGATCAAGATTCAGCATCCGGAGACCGAACTGTACAGCACCGGCCTCCATGCCAGCTCGGATGTGGCGTGCGCAGACTGTCACATGCCATACATCCGCTCCGGTGGTATCAAGATCAGCGATCACTGGTTGCGCAGCCCGCTGACCAATGTAAGCGCGGCATGCCAGACGTGCCACAATCTCCCGGAAGAGCAGCTTGAAGCGCGAATTACGACGATCCAAGATCGCACCGCCGAGCTGCTTCGTTCCAGCGAAGAGGCACTGCTCGAAGCCATCGACACGATCGTCGCCGCGAAGGAAGCGGGCGCGACCGATGAAGACTTGGCCGAAGCATATCAATTCCACCGCGCTTCACAGATGCGATGGGACTTTATCTCATCGGAGAACAGCACAGGCTTCCACAGCCCGCAGGAAGCGGCCCGCGTCCTCGCGAATTCAATCGACTTGGCGCATCGCGCGAAGTTTAGCGCGGCGATGGTGCTCAACAGCTTGAGCGGACAGAACGTCAACTTCACGCCGTAGGGCGCGCACTATCCGGCTCGACACAACGCGGGGCGGCATTAGGTCTGCCCCGCGTCTTCATGAAGCCGGCATTGTATACTGGATCGCATTATCGGATTCAGGTAGAAGCGACCGATGACTGCCGATCAACACGTTCGAGAGCAGTTGACTCACTTGCTCACGCTGCGCCAAGCCCACATGACATTTGAAGACGCCGTCAACAAGTTTCCACAGACGGCTTACAACCTGCGGCCGACCGCCGTGCAATACAGTTTCTGGCACCTGCTGGAACATCTGCGAATCTGTCAATGGGACATCCTTGACTATATTCGCAACCCGGATTACAAGGAACTCAAGTTTCCTGATGAGTTGTGGCCTGCGTATGACGCAGAAGCCACGGCGGACGACTGGAACCGAACCATCACGATGTTCCAGTCTGACCGCGACGAACTGGTACGCATTGTGAACGATCCAGCGACCGACCTGTACGCGCAGATCCCGCACGGGCATCCGGGGCATACGGTGCTGCGCGAAATCCTCGTCGTCGCTGATCATAACGCGTATCACATTGGCGAATTCGGTGTCCTGCGGCAAGTGGCCGGACTGTGGTAAAGGTCTTGTATCCATGAGTGTCAAAGCTGTTCATAAGCCGGGCGGACGGGTCGTGATCCGGAGTGTCGCGCTGCCTACCGAGCACGGCGGGTGGGGATTTCTAATTGAACCGATCGTGCTGGGGCTGCTGGCTGCGCCGACGTTCGCCGGGTTCCTGCTCGGAATCGCCGCTGTCGGCGTGTTCCTTGTGCATCAACCGCTGAAAGTAGCGATCAAAGATCGGCGTAAAGGGGTGCGTCCGCCGCGCGCAGTGTGGGCGGAACGGTTCGCGGCGAGCTACGGCCTCGTCGGCGCGGTCGCATTTATCGCCGTGCTTGCGCTGACTCCGTCGCCGGATTTCCTCGTGCCGTTGGCGCTTGCCGTGCCGCTGGCGTCGGTTCAACTGGTGTATGATGCGCGCAACCAGAGCCGCCGGCTTGCGCCTGAACTCAGCGGCGCGTGTGCGTTGGCGATGACTGCCTCGGCGATTGCCGTGTTGGGCGGGTGGGATATCCTGCCATCGCTGGTGCTGTGGCTGATCGCATCGATGCGCGCGATCATCTCGATTCTGCATGTGCGCGCGCGCCTCAAGCTCGAACGCAAGAAGGCGCAGTCGCCGTGGCTGGTGTGGGCCGTTCACGGCGCTGCGCTCATCGTTATGATCGCCCTCATCATCGTTGGCCGCGCACCGTGGTTGGGCGCTGCTGCGTTCACCATCCTGCTGGGGCGTACCGTGATCGGGCTGTCGCGTTATCGCACGTCCCGGTCGCCGAAAGTCATTGGCATGATGGAGATGGGCTACGGGTTTGTGACTTCCATTTTGACCGGCACAGGCTACAGCATCGGCGTGTAGAACGTCGGAGTACGGTATCCCGTCGCGCATCTTGCAGCCCGCCCTGTGAATCAAAACAGCGGCCGGGTGCAGGTTTCCCAGCCGCTGCTTGTATGGTCAGTGCGCCGGTGATCTGGCGCACCTTCCCCCCC
>JAANMW010000618.1_pt1 | contig 41425 bp, 35 predicted proteins | sample 7279671 | NCBI WGS metagenome assembly JAANMW01 (sample SAMN14094541, study PRJNA606508) | bioreactor metagenome | isolation source: A lab-scale SPAN reactor treating ammonium-rich wastewater day 247 | place: Ireland: Galway | collected 2017-09-19 | reverse complement strand
CGTTGGGCGGTCGTGCAACTCACTTAGTCGGGCGACCGCCTGCAGCGACTCGCTATTGAACTGAATCGTTGGGCGGTCGTGCAACTCACTTAGTCGGGCCTCCTCACCATGCCTACCCGCCTCATCATCGCCCTCTCCGGCGCCTCCGGCCAGATCTACGGCATCCGCCTGTTGGAGATCCTGCGGCAAACGCCGGAGATCGAGACGCACGTCATCCTCTCTCCCTCCGCCGGCATCACCATCGCCCAGGAGACGACCTACACCCCCAAACAGGTCGAGGCCCTGGCCGATGTGCTCTACCGCCCGGCGGACATCGGCGCGGCCATCGCTTCCGGCAGTTTCGAGACCCTGGGCATGATCGTGGCGCCCTGCTCGGTCAAAACCCTCAGCAGCATCGCCCACAGCTACAACGCGGATCTGATCACCCGCGCCGCCGACGTGCAACTGAAAGAAGGCCGCCCCGTGCTGCTGGCCGTGCGAGAGACGCCCCTGCACCTGGGCCACCTGCGGCTGATGACCCAGGCTGCCGAGATCGGCTGTATCATCTTCCCCCCCGTCCCCGCTTTCTACACCCTGCCGCAGACCCTCGACGATCTGATCAATGTCACCTGCGGCCGTATCCTCGCCCGCGTGGGCATCCCCAACCACTTTTATCAGGAATGGCTGGGGCTGAAGCGCTAATCCATTCGCCTGCTCATGCGCGATTATCCGGCCATCCGGCGGGTGCTGATCCTCACCATGGCGCTCAATTTTGCCGCCACCGCGGCCAAGTTGAGCGTGGGCGCAGCCACCGGCGCCCTCAGCCTGGTGGCGGATGGTCTGGATAGCCTGTTCGATGGCCTGGGCAACCTGGCGGGGCTGGTGGGCATTGCCGTGGCCAGCCGCCCGCCAGACGAGGATCATCCCTATGGCCATCGCAAATTCGAGACCTTTGCCGCCCTGATCATCGCCCTGCTGCTCTTTTTCACCTGCTGGCAACTGGTCGAATCGGCCGTGGCGCGGCTGCGCCAGCCGCCGCCGGTGGAGGTGAACGCCTGGAGTTTTGCCGCCCTGCTCTTCAGCATCGCCGTGCAGGGGGCAACCAGCATCTATGAACTGCGCCGGGGCCGGGCCTTGCGCAGCGAAATCTTGGTGGCCGACGCCCTGCACACACGCGCCGGCATTCTCGCCTCTCTGGCCGTGATGGCCGGGCTGATCGGGGTGCGCGCCGGGTATCCGTGGGCCGATCCTCTGGTCACGCTGGCAGTGGCGCTGTGGATCGGCAAGATCGGCGTGGACATCGTGCGCGAAAACACCCCGGCGCTGCTCGATCGGGCCGCCATCGACCAGCAACAGGTGGCGGCGATCGTGGCAGCGGTGCCCGGCGTCGAATCCTTCCACCGCATCCGCAGCCGCGGCCATGCCGATGCCGGCGCCCTCGACCTGCACGTGCGCGTGGCCCCAGAATTATCGATGCAGCAGGCCAACGCCATCGCCGATGAGGTGCGCCGCCGCTTGTTGGCCCTGGACGCCATCGCCGATGTCACCGTGCATGTCGAGGCGCAGCGCCGGTCTGGCCCCGCGGGCGCGGACACCGCCGCCGTCGTGGAGCGGGCGGCGGCAGAGCTGGGCCTGCGTGTGCACGAGCAGTGGCTGCAGCGCATCGGCGAGGAGATGCTGTTGGAGCTGCATGTGGGCGTGGACCCGGCCCTTTCGGTAGGCCAGGCGCATGATCTGGTCGACCGGCTGGAGCGGGCCTGCCTGGATCGGCTGCCCTCGCTCACCGCCTGCCAGAGCCACATCGAGCTGTACACACCGCAGATTCTGGCGGGAACGCAGGCGGCCACGGCCCTGCACGCGCAGGTGACCGCGGCGGTGGCCGCGGCAGTGCAGCGCTCCCCCGGCCTGACGCAGCCGCACAACCTCAGCGTCCGCCAGAGCAGCGGGCAGATCATGGTCAGTTTCGAGGTCATCGCCGATCCTGACCTACCCATCGCCGCGGCCCACGCCCTCACCTCGCACATCGAGGCCGATCTGCGCGGGCAACTCCCTCAGCTTGGCGAGGTGCTCATCCACGTCGAACCCTACGATCATGGCTGAGCGCGCCGGGGCGAAGCCCTCACGCCCCTACCACACCTCCTCCACAAAATTCTGATACTCCATGGGCGGGCGCACATAGGACACATTCTTCTGCCGCGGGGGCAGGGTGATCGTCTCCGGCGTCAGGTCTTCGTAGGGGATCATCTTCAGCAGGTGGGTGATGCAATTGAGACGGGCGCGCTTCTTGTCATCCGAGTTGACCACATACCAGGGCGCCTGTTTGATGTCGGTGTGCCCGAACATCTCATCCTTGGCCCGCGAATACTCCACCCAGCGGGCGCGCGACTGTAGATCCATGGGGCTGAGCTTCCAGCGGCGGGTGGGGTCGTTGATGCGGGCCTGAAAACGGCGCTCCTGTTCTTCATCGCTGACTGAAAACCAATATTTCAGCACGATAATGCCGGAACGCACAAGCATTCGTTCGAAATCGGGCACGGTGCGCAAAAATTCCCAATATTCCTCATTGCTACAAAAACCCATCACCCGCTCCACACCGGCGCGATTGTACCAACTGCGGTCGAACAGCATCATCTCGCCGGCAGCAGGGAGATGCGCAACATAGCGCTGGAAGTACCACTGCGTGCGCTCCCGCTCGGTGGGCGCGGGCAGGGCCACCACCCGCGCCACGCGGGGGTTCAGGCGCTCGGTGATCCGTTTGATCACCCCGCCCTTGCCGGCGGCGTCCCGGCCCTCGAAGAGGACAACGACCTTTAGGCCCTTGAACTTGATCCATTCTTGCAGTTTGACCAACTCCACCTGCAACCGGGCCAGCTCCGTTTCATAGATCTTGTTGTTCAGCTTGGGGCGGGGGCTGGCCGCGGGCGGGGATGGGGGCGCGGGAACCGCATCGGCAACCGGCGCGGGGGCCGGGGCCGCGATCGCGGCCCCTTCCACCGGTTTGGCTGCGCCCGCGTCCTTCTTTTTTGCCGGCGTGTCCCCATCGGCCCTGGTTGGGGGCTTCTCGCTCTCTATCTCCGGTTGTACAACCTTCTTCTTTTTGGACATCATCGCCTCCACAATGAGTCGAACCTGGCATCCGTAGACGACAGCCGCATCGTCTGGCCGAGATTGTAAGACCGCCGCGCCCGGATGTCAAGCGCCCGCGCGCCGCGGTTTTACGATCTCGGGCCCCTTTATAAGAAATCCGCCAACGCCAGCGCCGCAAACAAACGCTGCTCTACTTCCTCCGGCAATGCGACCGGCGCCTCTGGCAATTGCTGCACCAGATAGACCGTTTTGCGCAGGGTGTCGAGCACGATCTGGCAGTTTTGGCACGCGGCCAGATGCGTTTCCAGCGCCGTGCACAGCTCTGGGGCCAGCGCCCCATCCACATAATCATTGAGCAGGGTGAGCATCTGCCCGCAGTGACCTGGTTCGTGGGGAAGATGTCGGTGGTTCATACGGCTGCTTCCGGCGCGACATGGCCGGCAAAATAGGGGGTCAGCTGCTCTCGCAGGGCCAGCCGCGCCCGGTGCAGGCGCACTTTGGCCGCGTTTTCGCTGATGTGGAGCATCTCCGCCGCCTCCTGGGTGCTGTAGCCCTCCAGCTCGCGCAGCACGTAGACGGTGCGCAAGGTCTCGGGCAGGGCCGCGATCGCCTCCTGCAACACCTGGCGGGTCTCGGCGTCGAGCAGGCGATCCGCCGGGTAGTGACGCCAGTCCTCGATCTGCCGGGGGATGTCCTCCCCCTCCAGGGTCTCGATGGGGGCGTCGATGGAGACTTCGTAGCGCTTGCGTTTGCGCAGACGCATCAGCGCGGCGTTGACCGCGATGCGGTGCAGCCAGGTGGCCAGGGAGCTGCGGCTTTCGAAATGGGCGATGTTCTTGCAGGCGCTGATGAAGGTGTCTTGCAAGACTTCCTCCGCTTCCTGAGGATCGCCCATCATACGCAGGGCCACAGCATAGACGCGGGAGGCGAAATGCTTCAGCATGCAGGCGCAGGCGTGGCGTTCGCCCCGTCTGAGGCCCTGCAACAGAGCTTCTTCGTCGGCGTAGATGCTGAGATCGATCGGTGGGATGGTCATTGGATGCAAAAGCAGTGGGATCTGTTACGGGATGCCGGACATGTTACCCCGGATGCCGGCGACGGGCAAGGGAGCCGGCATCCGGGCCGCGCGACTCACTTGCGGCGCCACACCACCTGCGCCTCGTGGCCGGGCGCAGTTTCCAGCGCGTCCACCACCCCGGCGCCGAAGCGCAGGGCCAGGCGCAGGGCCATGTGGCGTACAAAATGCCGGCGGCGGCGCAGGGGCAGCGGCGTGATCTGGCCCGCCTCCAGCGCCGCCCGCAACTGCGTCGCGCTGTGGCCGGCAAAGGCTGTGCGAGCGCAGCCGATATCGGCCAGCGTGTGCGCGTCCGAATTGGCGATGGCGGCCAGCCCCAGCTCCCAGCGCAGCCGCTGCGCCGCCTGGTTTTGCCGCGGATCGGGCAGACTGCCATTTTCCACCTCGATGCCGGCCAGCAGGCCCGGATGATCGGCCACGATCTGGCGCAGCCGGGCCGCGCCCACGCTGCGCGCCCAGGCCGCGGTGGGATGCGCGGCAAAGGGCAGCCCCCCCAGCGCCCGCACCCGCTCCGCCGTTTCCACAAAAGAAAGCCCCGCTGGCGCCGGCCTCTCCAGCCACAGCGCCAGCAAATGCCCCTCGCGGGTGCTGATCTCCATGCCCGGCGCCACCTCGATGCCATAACTCGCCGCCAGATCGCGCGCGCGCAGCGCCGGATCCAACTGGTCGTGGTCGGTGATAGCGATCACGTCCAGGGTGGTGCGCGCCGCGGCATGGTAGAGGATGGCCTCCAGGGTGGCCGTGCCATCGCTGTGCAGAGAGTGGATATGCAGATCGGCGAATCCCATGATCGGCGGAAAAAGGCGAATCGGACAGGGGGGGGCGGCGCAAATAGCCAAAATGAGGTATTGAGCTTGCGCCGCTGCCCTGCTATCATACAGGCAAATCTCGGTCATGACCAGTATCACCCTTCCATGAGATCCTCCCCTTTCCTCTGGCTCCTGCTCTGCCTGTTGATGGCTGCCCCTCCCCGCCTGGCCCAGGCGGGCGGGCCGCCCCTGCCGCCGGGCGGATTGTTCCAGGCGCCCTCCACGCCCACCCCCGCGGCGCTGCCCACTGCCACGCCCACCCCCGCGGCCCCCGCCACCCCCGCGCCCGCGATCGAAGATCCCCTGCCCGACCCCGGTCCCACCCCCCCGGCCAGCCAGATCTTCCTGCCCTTCCTCAGCCGGTCGGGCGGATTCAGCCCTGCCGGCCCCGAGCCGGAGCACCCGGCAGACCCCTGGGCGGGCAGCTTTGCCTACACCGTGCAGGCCGGCGACACCCTGAGCGATCTGGCCCTGGAGTTTGGTCGCGATCTCAGCCTTCTGTCCTGCGCCTTCACCGCCGAGGGCGCGCCCTTTGCCCAGGCCGGCGTGGGCCAGATGCTGATCCTGCCGGCGCGCAACGATCTTTGCCACCGCGTCAAGGCGGGCGAGACCCTGGCCACGATCGCGGCCTGGTACGGCGTGGAGGAAAACCGGTTGCAGGCAGGAGAAGCCCTAAAACCGGGTCGCTATCTGCTCATCCCCGATGCCCGCAGCCGTTACCGGGCCGCGGGCGATGCCGCCTCTCGTCCCCCCGCCTTCAGCGGCTGGCGCTATGGCGATGGCGTGTTTGCGTGGCCCCTGGCCGCGGATGTGGCCTGGATCAGCCAGGGCTTCCGCCACGGCCAACACATGGCCATCGATCTGGCGGCGCCGGCAGGCACAGAGGTGCTGGCCGCAGACACCGGCCGCGTGATCAAGGCCGGTTGGAATGAGAATGGCTACGGCTACCGCGTCGTGATCGATCACGGCATCGATTATGTCACCCTGTACGCGCACCTGGGTGAATATTACGTGCAGGAGGGGGATGTGGTGACCCAGGGCCAGGCCATCGGCGCCGTGGGATCGACCGGCAACTCCACCGGCCCGCATCTGCATTTCGAGGTGCGCGATTTCGGCTATCTCATCGACCCCCTGCTCGTGCTGCCCCCCTGGGAGTGAGGCAGCAGCCGCAAGGTGTAGAGCGGATCCGATTCCTCCACCTTCGCCCGGCTGAAGGCCATGGGGATGCTCTCCCCTTCCAGCCAGATGTGCATGAGATTGTCATAGAAGCGATGGCCCGGCAGCCCATTCTGGCCGGGGCAGGCGATGAAGGTGGAGCGATCCCAGTTGGCCGGGTCTGCCACCATGCGGTAGAGGGGAGCCACCTTCACCGTGCGATAGGGCAGGGTGTATTCCACGCTCTGGGCGTTGACGGTGACGCCGCTGCCCGCTACCGGGAAGGGGCCGCGGTTCAGCAAGCCGCGCAGGGGCCGGATCACCCCCAGCGGGTGCTGCCAGCGGATCTGGTGCAGCCGCCCCCACTGCCAGCGGCGGGCGTCCTCCCCGATTTCCTCTTTGATGCTGGCCACCGCCCGCTTCAGGGCCTCGGCCAGCAGTTCCTCGCGGGTGCGCCCGGCGCCGGTCTTGCCCACGCCAAACCACCAGCTCTGCGGTTGTTCCAGCAGTTCGGCCAGTTTGGCCACGGCGTGGTAGTTGAAGGCCCCGCCCCACATCGTCGGCAGGCGTTCCCGCCCGATGTAGTCCTGGCTCAGCCGGCCCAGCTTGTCGCCGAACATCAGATCCAGCAGGTGGATGAGGGTCAGCTCGAAGACCAGGGCCCCCGCGCTCTCCTTTTCCATGCGATAGTTCCACTCCAGCAGCGCCTTCTGCCCTTGCCGTTCCCATGGGTCTTTGGGGTCGATCAGCGTGAAATAGGGCGCGATGGTGTGGCCGAGATAATTGTAGGTGTCGAGCTGGAAGCTCTGGAAATCGCGGATCGACAGCCGCGGCCGTGAATCGAGCAGTTCCACGATGCGGCGGGCGCGATAGCCGGGGAAGTAATCCGCGCCCCACCAGTGCGGGTAGTCGCTGCCCACGATGCGATGGTTGGCGGAATGCAGCATCCCCTGGGCAGGATTGTGCTTCTGCGGCAATTCGTCCGGGGGGATGAAACCGACCCACTCATGCGTGCCGCTGTGGCCGGGGGCAGGGATCAGCCCCTGGCCCTGGGCGCGGATCGGCACTTTGCCGGCGGCGATGTAGGCGATCTCGCCGGCCCGGTCGGCGTAGACGAAGCTGAGCGTCGGCGTCACCAGATCGCCCGCGGCCTGGCGAAAGGAAGCCCAGTCATGGGCGCGGGCGATGCCGAAGAGGGCGTTGAGGTTGCTGCCGGGCGCGGCCCCGGCCCAGCGCAAGGCCAGGGGCGGGTAAGCTGCCTCCTCCGCGGCCAACAGGTCGTTGAGCAGGGGGCCGTGGCGGGTCACGGTCACCTGTTGGCGCACCGGCGCCTCCTGCCCCCGCACCCGAATCGCCTCTTCCCAGACCTGCGCCTCCTCCCACGCCTCGCCGAAGCGGAAGCGCGTGGGATCGTGCGGGTGCCGCTGCTCGATGTAGAGATCCGCGGTGTCGGCGAAGGCGGCGGTAGCGCCCCAGGCGCAGTCCTCGTTGTGGCCCAGCACCACGCCCGGCGTGCCCGGCAGGCTCGCGCCGATCAGATGCAGGCCGGCCTGGGCGCTGTGCAGATGGCAGAGATGCCAGACGCCAGGCACGCCCACGGCCAGATGCGGGTCATTGGCCAGCAGCGGCTGGCCGCTGATCGTGCGCTGCCCCGACACCACCCAGTTGTTGCTGCCCTGGCCGGGCGCGGTCAGGCCCACATAGCTTTGCATCCCTTCATAGGCTGCCAACAGCGCCGCGCTGAGATCGTGCAGCCCCTCATCTGCCAGAACCGCGGGGTTGGGGGCGGGATAATCGGGCAGCAGATCCGCCGCCCGTTCGGGGCCCAGGTGGGCGTAGAGGCCCAGCCGCGCCAACTCCTCCCGCCAGTTGTTCGTCAGCGCCCAGCCCAGCAACAGGGAGATGCTGGCTGTGTCCACAGCGCTCCACGGCTCCGGCTTCAGGCCCAGCAGGGTGAACTCCAGGGGCAGGCGATGCCGGTACCGCGTCAAAAAGGCGTTGACCCCGGCCACGTAGCTGTCCAGATGCTCCCGCGCCGCGGGGTGCAGGTGTTCCACCTGTTGGGCGGCGAGGCGACGGAAGCCGATCACGCGGGCGAAGCGGTCGATGGGCACGCCCGCCGCGCCCACGCCCTCGCTGATGCGGCCCGCGGCCACCCGCCGCGCCTGCTCCATCTGCCACAGCCGATCCTGGGCATGCACGAATCCCTGCGCAAACCACAGATCAGGCTCGTTCTGGGCGTAGATGTGGGGCACGCCCCAGCGGTCGCGCAGCACTTCTACCGGGGCCTGCAATCCCGGTAGGTGCAGCCGGCCCTCGATGCGCGGATGCGGGCGGTAGACCAGCGCCCAATAGAGCAGCAGAAACAGGAGCGCGGCGAACAGGAGCAGGCCGCTGAGCAGGGTGGCGAGGGGCAGGGTCATGGGCATCACCAGGTCAGGGTGGCGGCAACCGCGGGATGATCGGACGCGGGGCTGTCGAGGAAGCGGGCGTCGAGCGTGCGCAGCTCGGGGGAGAGGAAGATGTGGTCGATCTTGCGCTGGCCTGGATTCTGACCCTGGTCATCGACCCAATCGGGCCAACGCTGCGTCCATGAATCGTTCAGCAGGGCCAGCATGTTGGCGTATTGCGGGGTCGTGGGCCGGAAATTCCAGTCGCCCAGCGCTATCACATGCGCCTGATCTTTGATCAGGGTCAGGAACTGCTCTTGCTGGATGGGCGGGCCGCCATTGCCCAGGTGGTTGACGAAGAGGGTGAAGCGTGTGTCGCCCACCAGGATCTCGGCCTCGATCACCGCCACCTGCTCCCCCTCCGAGAAGAGGAAATAGGTGCGCGGGTGCTCGATTGGATATTTGGAGAGGAGGGCGATGCCGAAGGTGCCGGTCACGCTTTTGGGGCCGTAATAGCTGTGCATGTCCAGACGGTCGGCGAAATAGCGGACGATGTCGACGTTGCCGTTGGCAATGCGGGCGCCGTCCGTCTCTTGCAGGCCGATGATGTCGGGGTCGAGCGCGGCCATCAGGGCCAGTTGGCCGGCGGTGTTCCATTGCCCGGCCGCGTCGTAGCCCTGCTGCACGTTATAGGTGAGCACGGTCAGGCGGTCGCGGGCGGGCGCGGCGGGGGGGCGGGCGGCGAGGAAGGGGATCAACGCCAGGGCCAGGATGCCGCAGCCTGCGCACAGCCGCGCCAGCGTGGCGGGCGCGGGTAGGCTGGCGACCGCGGGCCGCGTGGCCGCCAGCGCCAGCAGCAACATCCCGCCCGCGGCCAGGTGCACCAGCCAGAAGGCATCGCGGAAGAGAGGCCCGACCACGGGGATGTAATCGTAGACGGTGGTGAAGATGTGGGCGAAGATGAGCAGGGTCAGCCAGAACGCGCCGGCGCTGAAGCCGATCCCGATCTGGCGGAGGCTGGGCCGGGCCGCCAGCAGGCTGCCGGCCAGGTGCATGGCGTCGAAGAGCAGCACCGGCCACAGCAGCAGGGTCAGGCCCAGGGCCAGGGTGGCCGGCCAGCCGGCCGCCGCGGCGGGCAGGGGATAGGCCGCGGCGGCCGCGGGCAAAGGCGTCTGGTGCAGCCACGCGGTCAGGGTCAGGGCCAACACGAAGAGCAGGTTGGCGGCCAGCAGCAGCCGCGGGGTGAACCGGGCCAGGAAGCGCAGGTGGGCGCTGAACCGGGCCGCGGCGGTGACGGCCACAAAATAGAAGGCCAGGATCGGCAGCAGATCGACCCCGGTGTAACGGGCCAGCACATGCGGCGCGCTGAACAGGAAATAGAGCAGGGTGAACAGGGCCATGAATCCCACACTCGCGGCCAGGGGGCGCCCCTGCTTGCCGGGCGCGGCCGCCGCACCGCCCCCTCGCGGCCACAGCTGGCCGGGCAGCAGCAGCAGCGCAGCCAGAGGCCAGGCGATGATCTGCCCGGCCCCGCCGAGGGAGAGATCGCTGCCCGATCCCAGGCCGCGCAGCAAGGCGGAAAAGGCCGCGGCCAGGATCAGCCCGCTGCCCAAATCCACCGCCGCCCGGCTGTGCGCATCCCCCCGCCCGCCCGCGGCGAGATGGTGCAGCCATGCCGGCAGGAAGAGGAGAAACGCAGCCACGCCCACCCCCCCGATCAGCATGCGCCCGCGCGTGTCGAGCAGGGGCAGGGCCAGGCGGCAGAGCAGGAAGAGCGCGGCCAGCAGCCACAATCCCCGCGGCGAAATCCCCTGTTTGCGCAGCAGCCACAGCAGTGGGGCAAAGAGAAAGGCCACCGCCACGATCTCCGGGGGGATGCCTGTGCCCATCAGCCCAAACGCGTAGACTGCGGCGATGAACTCGGCCAGCAGTTGCAGGGAGAAGAGGAAGAGGAGGGCGTAGAGCAGGAAGGGGGCGCGGGCAAGGTGTTTCATGGCGGGGTCAACTCTCCGTGCAGGTTGGCGGTCAGGCCGCGGCGGCGCTGGTCGGGGCTGAGATCCTGGCCGAGCAGGAACATCAGTTTCACCAGCGCCGTGTGGCTGGTCATATCATGACCGCAGAGGACGCCGGCGTCAAGTAGGCGGCGGCCGGCGGCGTAGGCGTCGAGTTGCACGCGGCCCTGCCACTGCTGGCTGACGGCTACGATCAGCAGGTCCCGCTCCGCCACCGCCCGCGTCAGCACTTCCACCAGGTCGGGGTCAGAGTCGCCTCCTGTCGCCGGCACATTGCCGCTGCCAAAAGTCTCCAGCACCAGCCCGCGGATCGGCCCCTCGATCAGATAGGACAGCAGCGCGGGCGAGAGGCCGGGGAAGAGCTTGAGCAGGGCCACGCCCGTATCCAGGCCCTGATGCACCGTGAGTTGCTCTGGCTGGGGCGGCAGGGGGCAGGTGGGATCGAAGAGGATGCCGGCGCCGACGCGGGCCAGGGGCGGGCAGTTGGGGGAATCGAACGCGTCGAAGGCGAAGATCGAGCGTTTGACCGCGCGGTTGCCGCGCAGCAGGCGGTCGTTGAAAAAGATGCCCACCTCGGCGGTTTGGGGATGCCCGCACGCGGCCAGTTCTACGGCGGTGATCAGATTGTTGCGCGCATCGTTGCGCACCTCGCCGATCGGCAGTTGGGCGCCGGTGAGGATCACCGGCTTGTGCAGCCCATCCAACAGGAAGGAGAGGGCAGCCGCGGTGTAGGCCATGGTATCGGTGCCGTGAAGGATGACGAAGCCATCGTAGGCGGCGTAGCGTTCGCCGATGTGCCGGGCCATGGCCAGCCAGTCCGCGGGGCCGATATCGACCGAATCGCGCGGGGGTTCGAGGGTGAAATAATCACAGGCCGCGATCTGGCGCAGTTCGGGCACGCCTGCCAGCAGGCCATCGATGCCCGCAGGGACGAGGGCGCCATCCTGGCCGCGCACCATGCCCAGGGTGCCGCCGGTGTAGAGGAGGTGGATCATGTGGGGTGCGGGGTGTGGGGTGCGGGCGGGGGGGATGGGGGCATTTTACCATGGCAGAGGGCAGGAAAGGGGCAGGAGCGATAGCGCTGTTTTCATGCCTGCCATCTGCAGGATTTGGGCATCCATTCCCGCTGGCGTATCCTTACCCCCTCCCTCCTCTTCCCTTTCCCCTCTCCGGAGCCGATCCTGTGCGCGTTGTCGCCTCTCTCAGCCCGCTCAGCCGCAAGCTGATCGAAAGCGCTCTCACCACCACCTACCGCCGCTATTTTGCCGGGCCGGGCGCGGCCCCTGTCGTCCTGCAGCCCGGCCTCCTCTGGGATGATCAGGCCCTGGTCGGGATCATCGCCGCTCAGTGGCAGCAACCGCCGCAGCGCATCGCCCGCCTGCTGGGCGCGGCGCTGGCTGCGGCGCCGGACGCGGCCCCCATCACCGGCAAAGCCGCCAAAGCGCTGAAGGAAAGCGCGGCGCTGCTGGCTGCACAGCCGCAGGCGCAGGCCCGTCTGCGCGGCTGGCACGACGAGGTGATGGCGATGGCATGGAGTCAGGCGCAATTGTTGCAAGTGATGGAAGAGATCGAGTTGTACGTCAACGACGCCATCGCCCAGGAGCGACGCCTGACCGCGGCAGTCGCCGGCAGCTACGCCCACCTGTTCGCCCAGGTGCAGCCGCGGCTGGGTGATGTGGCGGCGGGGCTGCTGCTTGATCTGGTGGCCGGGCTGCCCGCGCCCCAGGCCGCACTGATCGATGATCTGGCCGCGGGCCAGGCCGCGGCGGAACTGCGCCGGCGCTACGGCCACTTCGCGGCCGCGCCGCTGGAGTTGGCCCAGCCCCGCTTTGGCGAGGTCTGGCCCTTCGCCCCCGCGCCGCCCCTGGCCGCGGCAGCCGCCTGGGCTCCGGCGCGGGCGGCATCGCGGCGGCAGGCCGCGGTCGATCAGGCCCTGGCCGCGGCTGGGCTGCTGCACCGCCCGGCCTGGCGCCAGCAGATCGCCCAGGTACAGGCCCTGTTCACGGCCCAGGCCGCGGCGCAGGAAGGAGTGGCGCTGGTCATGGCCGCGGCCCGCCGCTGGTGTTTGGCCGCGGCGCAGGAGAGTCGGCGCAACGACCGCATCGATCAGGATGCGCACATCTTCCTGTTGGAGTTGGAGGAGATCAAGCAGCTGATGACCGGCGAATGGCACAGCCGCGAGCAGGTGCAGCGTCGCCTCCGGCCCCGCCTGGCCGAGTCGCAGGCCCCGGCCGCGCTGCCCGCGCCCCGGGCCGGATGGGCTTGCAGCGGCGGCAGCGTACAGGCCCCGGTGCATGCCCTTGCCAGCCCGGCGGAGATCGCCGACCTGCCCGCCGGCGCCATCGCCCTGGTTCCGCAGATCGATTGCAGTTGGGCGCCCCTCTACCTGCGCTGCGGCGGGATCATCGTCGCCGGCGGCGATCTGTGCAGCCCCGCCGCCACCCTGGGGCGCAGCGGCGGCGTGCCCACCCTGCTCGGCGGCCCGGAGCAGCCGCTGCCTCCTGCCGGCGGCCTGTTTCACCTTGATCCGGCCCATTTTCCCCTCTGATCCCCCCTCTAATCCGAATGGATTAGGCGGCAGCGGCCTTTTTGGGGACGGAGCCGGGCCAAATTAACCCTGATGCGCTATTGAAAGGGGGCGCTGTCGCTGCTAAGATGGCAGCATAGCCACGGCAACAGCCGGCTAAATCCCTTTGTCTGCCATCTCAAAACCCTTTGCAAGGAGTGTACCCATGAACAAACGACAACTCATCACCCTTCTGGGCCTGATTCTGGTGCTGGCGCTGACCGCGCTGCCCGCCGCCGCCCAGGCCTACCCCAACCCCGGCACCGGCTCCACCATCACCGAGCTGGCCAACAAGACCAGCACCGCGGCCACTGTGCGCGTCAAGTACTACAACCAGGGCGGCGGCGACGCCGGCACGGTCGAACGCTCGATCCCCGGCAATGGCTCCATCAAGATCGACCCGGCCAACACACCGTTGGTGCAGGGCTTCAACGGCGCCGGCGTGGCTTCTTCGGATCAGCCCCTGGCCGCCGTGGTCGAGACCGACTGGACCGGCGGGCCTGGCGATGGCTTCCAGATGGCTTTCTACAGCGGCGTTTCTGCCGGCTCCAGCAAAATCTGCTTCCCCAGCCTGTGGAAAGGCTCGGCCATCATCTCCTCCTTCTCGGTGCAGAACACCGGCACCGCCGCGGCCAATGTCAGCATCCAGTACTACAGCCGCACCGGCGCCTCTCAAGGCACCTTTACCGACACCATCCCCGTCGGCGCCCAGCATTCCTACGATCTGGCCACTTCGCCTGGCCCGTACGGCGCGGTGCCGAACCTGCCGATGGGCTGGGAAGGCTCTGCCCTCGTTGAGGTCACCAATGGCCAGACGGTAGCTGGTGTGTCCGTAGCCAACTATCAGGGCCGTTCTGCCACCTACAACGCTGCCAACTGCGCCGGCCTCTCCGGCTCGACCACCCTGGTCGTGCCCAGCCAGTATCAGGTGGCGAGCAACGTCAACAACGCCTCGACCTACACCCTGTGGTCGGCTGTGAACGTGCAGAACCTGGAGAATAGCCCCGCCAGCGTCACACTGCAATACATCCCCCGCACCGGCGCCATCAATAAGACGATCAACGCCACCATCCCCGCCCTGAGCGCGGGTGGGTGGAATACCCGTGACATCAGCCAGTTCACCGATCTGGGCGGCGCTTGGGATGGCACCGTGATCATCACCTCCAACAAGGCGATCGTGGCCACGGTGATCACCCAGTGGAACCGCGGCGGCTCTCAGGAAGCAGATATCTACTCTGCTGCCAACCAGAATGACGCCGCCACCAAGTATTGGCTGCCCTCGGTCTGGCGTGTCAAGGTCGGCGCCAACTTCCCGGCGTTCAGCGCCTTGCTGATCCAGAATATCGGCAACGCTCCCACCACGGTAACCACACGCTATTACAACCGGGCCGGTACGAACGTCCACACCTTCAGCGAGGTTTTGCAGCCTGGCGCAGGCACCGGTTACAACACCCGCGGCGGCAGCGGCGGCACCAGCGCCCTTGGCGATAGCTTCGAGGGGCATGCTGTGGTCGAAAGCAATGGCCAGCCGATTGCAGTGGTGCTGAACGGCGTCCGCACCAATCCTGGCGATTCTGCCACCACCAACGGTATCGAGTAACCCCTGATCCCATCTCTCACCCACACAATCGGCCCGGCAATTTGCCGGGCCGATTTTTTTTTGCGGGTCGCAAAAACTTTTCCTCTTCCTCCTAACTACCAAGACCGGCATAGGCCATGTAAACTCCGCGAATCACCGTTCATCGAGGAGTAAAAGTACGAGTGTTGCTATCCGGCGCACTGCTCCATCTCGATGCGATAGAGAAACAGCGTCTGGGAAGCGTTTTTCTGCGCCGCCAGCATCTCGACGCTCTCGATCTCGGCCAGATCGTTACGGGTCAACGGATCCTGCGTGTGATACTGGCCGATCAACTGCAGGGCGCATTGGGGGATGGCCCGCAACTGCGCGAAGGGACTCCAGTGCTGCACGATCACGGCGTCCCAGTGCAACTCGCGGGCCGAAACCAGGTAATCGATCCGGTCGAGGTAGGCCGGGGTCACATCCTGCCCAAAGGAGCCGTAATAGGGGTTGATCAGGTGGGCCTGGCCGGCCAGGCCCAATTCCACGCGGCCGCGCACGTCCTTGTCGCCGATATTGGCGGCGAAGGCGACCGCGCCCTCGCCCACCGCCGCGCGCAGCGCCCCCAATTCCGCATCTTGCAGGGGATCGGCGGCGGATTCGAGCGGGGGCGCGGCCATGACGGTCATGACCGCGAATAGGGTCAGCGCGGCCAGGATCAGGGCGGGCAGGGGCAGGCGCACCCGGCGCGACCACAGCCCTGCCCCCAACAGCAGCAGGCTGATCAGGGCCAGGATGGCAGCGCGCAGCGGCTGCCACTGCGTCAGCCAAAGCAAGATCGTCGCTTCCTGGCGCTGATCGGGGGAGAGGGCGGCGTTGGGCAGCAGGAACAGCAGACGATCCCACCACGCCGGATCCCCGCGCAGGGCCACATACAGCATCTCCAGGAACAACCCGCCCAAAACCACGCCCCAGAGCCAGCCAGGGACGCGCACCCTGCCGCGGATCAAGGCATCCAGCCCAACCGCGGCCAGGATGCAGAGCAGGAATCCCACGATCATCAGGCCTCGGCTGGCCACCCGCAACTGCGCCAGCAGGCCGGTGAAGGCAAAGGGGGGGAAGCCCATGCTCCAATAGATCATCAGGGCCAGGACGGCCAGCAGGGGGAAGAGCCAGCGGCGCTGCGGCCCCCGCCACAGGCCGCTGCTGCCCAGCAGGGCCAAAGCCAGCCCGGCGGTGGAGATGTAAACCGTGACTTCATTCCAGCGCCACAGCGCGGTCTCGGGCCACGAGATGGGCCAGAGGTCGCCCGGCAGCAGGGGGGCGGCAATGAGATCGACCGGATTGGCCAAAAAGATGCTGGGCCGGGCGCTGGCGATGCTGCTGAGCAGGTTTGGGAGCAGTTTGGGCGCGGCGAGCAGCACAAAGGCAGCCGCGGCCAGGGCCAGATGCCCGGCCTGCCGGCGCTGCGGCCGCGCCTGCACGAAAAGCGCCGCTGCCATCACGGCCAGCGCGGCCAGAGTGAAGACGAGCAAATACATGGCCCCGGCATAGACCAGCAGCGCCAGGGTGGCGCCCAAGGCCAGGGCGCTGCGCCAGGCGGGCTGCTCATAGCAGCGACGGAAGAGCAACAACGCCAGCGGCAGCCAGGCCAGGCCGAAGATCTTCTCGAAATGGTAGGAGGTGAGAGGCGCGGCCCACAGCCCCGAAAAAACGTACAAAAACGCGCCGAAAAAAGCCGCGGCCTCATGCTCGGTGAACGCGGCCAGCAAGTGCCGCATCAGATACCAGCCCAGGAGGATGTGCAGGGCCAGGACAACCCGCACGGCCAGGACGATGGGCAGGGCCAGAAAGAGCAGGGTGGCAGGCGGATAAAGGAAATTCCACAGGGGATTGTGGAAGTTGGACTCGGCGCTGTACCAGGGGCTGGCCCAGGGGAACTGCCCCGCTGCCACCTGCGCCTTGTACATGGCGATGGGCAGCAAGTTGCTGTTCAGATCGCGCGAGGGCGAGGGCAGCGTCCCGGCCGGGAAGAGCCAGTAGGCATGGCTGATCAGCGCCAGCGCGGCCAGAACCAGCGCCCCGGTTGCCATGCGGACGCGCCAGTCCCGGCCGCGGAGGGCGTCGGCAGGGACGGGATCGGGTGATCTGGACGCAGTCATAGCGTGATGGGCAGATGCTGAGATCGCGGCAGGTGTCTTGGCCCGGCGCGTGCGGGCCTTGCTGGACGCCCACTATAGCACGGGCGCTCCCCTGCGGTGAAGCGAGCGGGATGCGAACACGCGCCGCGGCCCTTGCCGTCGCCCGGCGCGATATACAGCGCTGCCGCTCTCCTGTGATAAGATGGCCGGGCAGCAGCGCGCAGGCATTCGTTCAGCTTCTTTTCTCTGGGCCGGGCGATGGATGAGGGCGGGATGGCCCTGCCCCGGCCGAGACACCTCGATCTCCCATTGCCCTTCGCCAAAACCGCTGATTTTACCGTGGCGCCGGTTCGACGGCATGATGAACTTTTTTCTGCGATTACCCAGAACTTACCAACTGGCCGCTGGCGAAGGCGTTGCGATGCTGATCATACAGATCGCATGGTTTTGGCACGCAATTATCGAAGACGCCTTCATTTCCTTTCGTTATGCGTACCATTGGGCCGCGGGCCGCGGGCTGACGCTGAATCCAGGCGAAGCGGTAGAGGGCTATTCCAATTTTCTGTGGACGCTTGCCATCGGGCTGGGCATGCGCCTGGGCGGGGAGCCGGCGGCGCTGGCCCGGTGGCTGGGGCTGGCCGCCACGCTGGCCTTGCTGGGGGTCATCTTCTGGGCGGCCAGACGCTGGGCCGGCGTCGAAGCCGCGGCCCTGGCCCTGACCCTGGCCGGCAGCAGCACCGCGCTGGCGTTTTGGGCGACTGCCGGACTGGAAACGATCCTCTATGCCCTGTGGACGGCCCTCGCCCTTGGCCTGTATCTGGCCGCGGCAGAGCCTGCGGGCGCGGTCAGGCCCGGCTGGCAGGCGCAGCGGTACGCCCTTTTCCTGGCCCTGGCCGCGCTCACCCGGCCCGAAGGGCTGGGGCTGGCCCTGCTGTTGATCCTGCTGGAAGCCCGGCGCGGCGGCCCGCGCCCGGCCCTGCGCGCTGCTCTCCTCTGCGCCCTGCCCTACGCGGTTTTTCTTCTCTGGCGCTGGCAAACGTACGGCGCGCTCCTGCCCAATTCCCTGCTGGCCAAAGCCGGGCTGGGGCAGGCTCTGGCCAGCGAACCGGCGCGTTTTTTCATGCTCAGCCTGGCCTACGCCGGCAATTGGGCGCTGAAATGGGGCCTGCCGGTGTGGCTGCTGCTGATCTGGCCGGCCCGCGGCCATGCCGCCGCCCGGCCCCTGCTGCTGACGATTGCCTACACCGGCCTGGTGGCGCTGGTCGGGGCCGGAGATTGGATGCCGCTGCAGCGTTTGTGGCTGGCCGCGCTGCCCCCCTTCATCTGGCTGGCGGTGATCGGCTGGCAACGGCAGCCCCGCCGTGGGCTGGCCGCCCTGCTGATCGCGATCCTGATCCTGCTGCAATGGGATCTGCCGGCGCTGCGTCAAGTCAGCCGCGACACGCGCCCGCTCGACCGGTGGTGGCAGACGCAGATGCAGCACGTGCGCGACGCGGCCGGAGAGGAGGCGCTGCCCATGGCCACGACCGTGCTGGGCCGCACCGGCTACTACCTGCGCGACCTGCCCCTGCTCGATGCCTTTGGCCTGGCCGATTCGCACATCGCCCGCGAGGGCGCGCCGGCCTTGCGCCTGGGCCGCACCGATTGGGCGTACACCCTGGCGCAGGCCCCCGCCTTCATCCTGATCAACGATCCCCAGCCGGGACTGCGCCGGCGCATGGCCACAGCCGGCAGCTATCAATGGCTCGATCTGCCCGCGCCCCCCGATTTTGCGGTGGCCCTGTTCGTGCGCCAGGATCTGGCCGGCGCCGCGGCCACAGCCTTTGCCGCGACGCTGCGGCCCGCCGATGATCCCGCCATCGACGTTCAATTTGCCGATCTTTTCAGCCGGCGCCAGCGCGCTGCGCTTGGCCCCCTCTATTCCTTTTGCGATCCCGCTACCTCACTCTGCCAGCCGCTGTGGCACCTGCTCAAGCCCTGAGCCGCAGCGCCCCACCCCAGGAGCCTTCCCTTGCCCATCGCATCCCTCGTCCAAGGCCGTCTCACCGAACAACTGCGCAATGCCGTGGCCGCTGATTTCGAGATCAGCGCCCTCAGTTTCGATCATGCTTTCCCACCCTTCCCACACGCCGTGCGGCTGGAAGGCGTGTTTCTGCGCCCCACCGAAGTTGCCTACGACGCCATCTCTGCCCGCGCCGCGCAGGATGGCTTCCTCATCTTCTTTCGCCGCGAAGCCGGGCAGCCGGTGATCTACGCGGTGCAGGCGCAGCCGCCAAAAACCGCCGCGCCGCCGCGACGGGCCATCCTCCTCTTCTTCCTCACCCTGATCAGCGTCTTCATCACCGGCGGCCTGATGTGGCGCGCCTCGCCTGAAGTGGAGACCGCGTTCGATTGGCAGGCCGGCCTCAGCTACGCCCTGCCCCTGATGACCATCCTCCTGGCCCACGAGCTGGGGCATTTCCTGGTGGCCCGCCGCAATCGCATGGCCGTCAGCCCGCCCTATTTCATTCCCCTGCCCCTGATCGGCTTCGGCACCCTGGGCGCGGTCATTGCCATGCTGGCCCCGCCCAAAAACCGCCGGCAGCTGTTGCAGATGGCCGCGGCCGGGCCGCTGGCCGGGCTGATCTTCGCCATCCCCATCCTGATCTACGGCCTCAGCCGCTCCGAGGTCGGGCCTATCCCCCCCGGCCCGGTGCTGATGGAGGGCAATTCCCTCTTCTACCTCGGCCTGAAGTGGTTGATGTTCGGCCAGATCCTGCCCAGCGCCGACGGCATCGACGTTTCCCTCTCCATCGTCGCCTTTGCCGGCTGGATGGGCCTGCTGGTCACCGCTCTGAACCTGATCCCGGCAGGGCAGTTGGATGGTGGGCACGCCCTCTTCACCCTTTTCGGGCAGCGCGTGCGCCCGGTCACCTATCTGTTGATCGGGCTGCTGGCGGCGCTGGCCCTGATCACGCAGTTCTGGGGCTGGTTGATCTGGGCGGGATTGCTCTATCTCTTTGGCCGCGTCTACGCCGTGCCCATGGATGACCTGACCCCGCTGGACCGCAAACACAAGCTGCTGGCCGCGTTCATGCTCCTGCTTTTCGTGCTGCTCTTCATGCCCAACCCGCTGCGGCAGCTCGGTTGAGGCTTCAACCGAAGCGCATGCGGCGGAAGGACTCGTAATAGACCCGCTCGCCCGCCTCGTTCACCTCGGCCCAGCGCTCCCGCACCCAGCGCTCCAGCGCCTCCATATCTTCGAACTGGCTGGTGTGCTGGCGCAGGGCCGCCAGCTTCAGCTCCAGCAGGTCGGTGATGTCGATGCGATGATCCGGCGTCTCGACCATGCAGATCCACAGCTCGCGGATGCTGTGCGGCTCCAGCCCTTCGGCCAACAGGTCGGGGAAGAACATGGGATTGCCCGCGGCCGGAAAGATCGCCTCGATCGCGGCCAGGCCGGCGTTGCGGTGATCCGGATGGTTGATGTAGCCCTCCCCGCGCAGATACAGTTCGGGATTCTGGCAGATGATCAACTCCGGCCTGATCTGGCGGATCAGCCGCACCAGGCGGCGGCGCAGCTCTCGATTGGGCTGCAAGAAACCATCCTCCTCGCCCATGAAAATGACCTGATGCACGCCCAGCAGTTCGGCGGCGGCGCGCTGTTCGCGCATGCGCGTGCGCACCAAATCGGGCACGGTGACGGCGAGATTGTGGTTGCCCTTGTCGCCATTGGTGAGCACGATATAGATCACCTCGGCCCCGGCGTCGGTCATACGTTTGGCGGTGGCGCCGCAGCAGAATTCGGCGTCATCAGGATGGGCCATGATCACCAGCACGCGGGCAAAGCTTTCAAACAAAGCAGGTTCGGCGGTCATAATGATTCGTCAGGGCAGGCGGAAAAGCGGAAGAAAAGACCCTCGCCAATCGGCAAGGGTCTTCACAGGCGTGACCGAGGAGAGAGGTTCAGGGGGCAGAGGTGTAGCCAGGCCCTTCGCCGAAGAATTTGGCGTTCAGGGGCGTAGCCGCGCCAAATTCGGCGGGCACATCTGCTTCGGGGAAGATCGCTTCCACCGGGCATTCGGGCACGCAGGCCCCGCAATCGATGCAGGTGTCAGGATCGATGTAATACCAGGGCCATTGTTCGGGCGGGAAGCCGGGCACAATGCACTCCACCGGGCAGACTTCGGCGCAGGCGCCGTCGCGGATACAGGTGTCTACGATGACATGCGTCATGGGCGATGAACCTCCGAGAAAAGGGGAAACGGTGCGAGACCGGGATGGGGAATAGGACAGGTGAGGGCATTGTAGCGGGGGGATTCGGGGCTGTCAATTGCGCGGCGTGACGCCTAGCGCCTGCCGGGCCGCGGTTTGGACTGGCCCCTGCTCCTCGGCGGCGGCGCGGATCAGGGTCTGGCGGCCGGCGGCGCCGCGCAATTGCGCCAGCGCCCAGGCCGCGTGCTGCGCCACCAGAGGCGGCCCGCTGTGCAAGTGGTGGCGCAGCGCCGGCAGCGCCGCCGGATCGCCCCAATTGCCCGCGGCCACGCACACATTGCGCATGAATCCTGTCCATTTGGCCCGTTTCACGGCGCTGCCCCGGAAGCGGGCGCTGAACGCAGCCTGATCCAGGGCCAACAGATCGAGCAGGGGCGGGGCCAGACGGTCGGCGTGGGGCTGCAAGCGGGGATGCCGGGCCGGGGCCGCGTTCCGGTTCCAGGGGCACACATCCTGGCACAGATCGCAGCCGAACACCCAGTTGCCGATCTGCGGGCGCAGGGCCGGCGGGATCTCCCCGCGCAGTTCGATGGTGAGATAGGAGATGCAGCGGCGGGCGTCGAGCCGGCCGGGCGCCACAAAGGCGGCGGTGGGGCAGATGTCGAGGCAGCGGGTGCAGCGCCCGCAGGTTCCCACCCCGCCCCCGGTGAATTGCCAGGCCGGCCCCGCGTCCGCGGCGATGGCCAGCGGCGGCGGGTCGGGGGCCAGGGCTTCCGGCGCCAGCAGGCCGCCGAGGAAGAGCCAGGATCCCAGGCGGGGGTGGATGAGGCAGGTGTTCTTGGCGATGAAGCCCAACCCGGCCTGCTGCGCCCACGCCCGCTCCAGCACCGGCGCGCTGTCCACGAAGACGCGGCCCGGCTCGGGCCGGCCGCTCTGCGCTCGCAGCCAGCCATCCAGTTCGATCAGCGCCGCCCGCATGAGGTCGTGGTAGTCGTCGCCCAGGGCGTAGGCTGCGATCTGGCCGCGGCTGGGGTCGCGGCGCAGGGCGGGGTGCGGCGCCGCGGCGTAATTCAGGCCCACCAGCAGCAGCGAGCGGGCCGCGGGCAGCAGCAGGCGCGGGTCCGCCTTGGCCGGGCTGTGCCGGGCCAGGTAGTCCATGGCCCCGGCATAGCCCGCGGCGATCCAGCGCTCGTAATGCGCGTGATCCGGGCTGGGGCCGGCGGGGGCAATGGCCGCGAGGTCGAAGCCCAGGTCGTGGGCCTTGGCCTTGAGGGCGATGGCAAGATCCATGCCCGCATTATCCCCGGTCGTCGCAGCCCCGGCAAATGCCCTGACGCCGGCGCCCCCTCAGCGCAGGCGGATGCCCTCGAAGATCAAATCCACCACCTGCTCCAGCCGTGGGGCCAGAGAAGACGCGAAATCACCGGTGCACCAGGTCACCACCTGCTGAAAATAGAGGGTGTAGAGGGTGTCGGCGATGAAGGCCGAATCGACATCGGGCCGGATCTCGCCGCGGCGCCGGCCCTGATCGAGCAGCAGCGCCAGGGTGGAGCGGAAATCGAGGCGGGCGCGCTCGCGGCTGACCAGATCGGGCAGGCGCAGGCCGCGGAAGACCATTTCCCGCACCAGATCGCGGTCCGCGTCCAGCCCGGCGGCCAACGCCTGGAACAAGACCTTGATTTTGCCGCGGGCCGTGTCCTGCCCGAACAGGTCTTTGGCCTCGGCGGCGTCCAGTTTGCCCAGCATGTTTTCGCCCAACGCCAGCAGCACCCCTTCTTTGGTGGGAAAATAGTTGAAAAAGGTGCCCTTGGCCACCCCTGCAGCCGCGGTGATCTCGGCCACTGTGGTCTGTTCGAACCCTTTCTCCCGGAACAGACGCAACGATTCGGTGAGCAGACGCTGGCGCTTGCTGCGCTTGTTGTGTTCGCGGCGACCCAGAACGGGCGCCTGGTTGTCCTGGGCAGGGGAAACCCCTTGCAGGGGACGCATCGACGACAGGGAATGGCTGGTCATGGGGAAAGATGGTCGCGCAGGAGATAGGGATGTTGCCAGGAGAACCGTCACAGGTGGGAGCGAGCGGTTTTATGATACAGCAAGACGCCTGGCACACCGAAAAGTTATGGCGGCAATGCGCGCCTGCGATCGGGCGGCGGTTTGACACAGCGCGGCATGGCTTCCTATAATGCACTGTGTCACATTTCGCAGGCGCTCATTCCCGTGTAACGGCAGGCGAGCAGATGAAAATTATCAAGCGCTATCCCAACCGCAAGCTGTACGATCTCGATCACAAACAATATGTCACACTCGATGACATCGCTTTCATGATTCAAGAAGGCAAAGATGTGCAGGTGATCGATCATGAAAGCGGCGAAGACCTCACCAGCGTCACCCTTTCACAGATCATCTTCGAACGGGAGAAGAAGCGCGCCGGCTTCCTGCCGCAGAGCATCCTCACCTCGTTGGTGCGCACCGGCGGCGACACGTTGGAATATCTGCGGCGCTCCTTCCACTCCTCTCTGGGCGCGCTGCGCTTGATCGAGCAGGAGATAGACAGCCGCATCGAAAACCTGGTCGCCAAAGGAGAATTGGCGCAGGAGGAGGCGGAACGGCTGCGACGGGAGATCTATGACAGCGCGTCTGCCGCGGCCCGCGAGGTGCTGCCTGATCTGAGCATCGAGGCCGCGCTGGAGCGGCTGAATGTGCCCACCAGCGCAGAGGTGCGCGCCCTGCAAGAGCAGGTGGAGCGGCTGATGGCGCAGGTGGACCTGCTTTTGCAAGGCGGCGTCGGCGCGGACGCCCGGCCTTCCCCTCCCCCCCATGGCGACGATACGCCCACGACATGACCGACTCTCCCCACATTCCCTTCCCCCGCAACGAGCCATCGAAGACAGCGCTTGTCCTGGCCGGCGGTGGGCTGACCGGCGCCGTGTATGAGATCGGGGCCTTGCGCGCCATCGACGAGTTGTTGGTGAATCGCAGCGTCAGCGATTTCGACATCATCGTGGGCACCAGCGCCGGCGCTTTGGTGGGATCGATGCTGGCCAAAGGCATCATGCCCGGCGAGATGATGCAGATCCTGGATGGCAGCCATCTGCATCTGAACCAGATCCAGCCGGATCACCTCTTTTCGCTGAACAGCCGCGAGTTTTGGCGGCGCAGCCGGAAACTGCCCGCTACAGTCAAGAATGCTTTTTCGCACTATCTTCACCATCGCAGCGATATGAATCTGATCGATGTGCTGTGGTCGTTGATCGAGACGCTGCCTTCGGGGTTGTACGATAATCATTCCTTACAACAATTTGTTGTGGAAAATATGCGCGAACGGGGGTTATCGGATAGTTTTGTCGATACTTTCCGTGAATTGTATGTCATTGCCACCGATCTGGATACGGGTGATCGCGTGGTTTTTGGCCGCCCGCCCTGGCAGCATGTGCCGCTGAGCCAGGCCATCGCCGCCTCTAGCGCTGTGCCGTTGCTTTACCAACCGGTGCGCATCGGCAATCACGAATTCGTGGATGGCGGGCTGCGCGGCACCGCCAGCCTGGATCTGGCGATCGAGGCGGGGGCCAGGCTGATCGTCTGCATCAACCCGCTGGTGCCGCTGGACAACCATGGCAAGGATGGCGTGCCCCTGCTGGGGCCGGACGGTCATTTCATCAGCGACAAAGGCTTCCAGGCGGTGGGCGCGCAGGTGCTGCGCATCACCCTGCAGAGCGGGTTGGATTACCACGTCAAACAACTGCGCCGCCGCCATCCCGATGTCGATATCATCCTGATCGAGCCGCGCCGCGATGATTACAAGATGTTTTTCTACAACATCATGCGCTACTCCGCCCGCATCACCATCGCCCAGCATGGCTTCGAGTCGGTGACGGTGGATCTGGCCAATCAGTACAACGAACTGAAGGCCACCCTCGCCCGCCATGGCCTGGAGATCACCCGCCGCTTTGTGATCGAGGAATTGGCCGCCATCCAAAACAGCGGCTACGATATCGAGGTGGTGCGGGAGATGCTGGAGCGGAGCGATCGCCGCCGCCGCGCCCGGCAGATGGCCCGGCCCCCCATGGCCGACGCGCTCAAGAACACGCTGGCCGATCTGGAGCAGGCGCTGGCGTCGTTGGAAATGAGTGTGGCCCCGCCGCGATGAACGCCCGCGTCCGCCAGGCGCCGGCTACCACCCCAGCCACTGCAACAGCAGCACCAGCAGGGGGGCCAGGAAGATGGCGGGGAGGAAATTGGCTGCGCGCAGGCGTTTGATGTCGAGCAGCAGGAAGGCGATGCTGAGCAGGACGATGCCGCCGGTGGCGGTCATCTCGATCACAGCCGGGTGTTCGGCGCTGATCCCGCCCAGAACCCCGCCGAAGGCCATCGCTGCCAGCGCCAGCGCACCCTGGAACAGAAACACGGTGATAGCCGAGAGCAGCACGCCCACGCCCAGGCTGGCAGCGAAGGCGATGCTGGCGAAGCCGTCGAGGATCGCCTTGAGCAGCAGAAATTCGTAGTTGTTGATCAGGCCGTCCTGGATGGCGCCGATGATGGTGAGCGGCCCGACGCAGTAGACCAGGCTGGTGGTGACGAAGCCGCGCACCAGCCGGCCTTCCTCTTTTTCGCCCAGTTGCGCCCCGAATCGCGCTTCTAGCCAGCGGCCCAGGCGGTCGAGCTGCTCTTCGATCTGCATCCATTCGCCCAGAATGGCGCCGATGGCCACGGCGAAGAGGGGGATGAGGATGTTTTGCGTGGTCAGGGCGTTGCTCATGGCCACCACCAGCGTCACCAGCCCCAGGCCGTGCAGGACGGTGCGCTGGGTGTTTTGGTTCAGGCGCTGGCCGATGAACAGCCCGATCAGGCTGCCGAGGGCGACGGTGATCGTGTTGAGCAGGGTGCCGGTGAGGCCGGGGATGAGGACGGGCATGTTCGGTGTGGGCGAGCAAAGCGGGGGGATGTCACAGAGAGGAGGATGAACGTTGAACGTTGAACGTTCAACGTTCAACGTTCAACGGGCAGGGGGATGAAAGGGTGTTTTAGATCATATGCTTTTCGGCGAGAGTGTGCAATAATAAGGCTGTGCTCAGTTTTCTGGGCGCGCCAAACCCCAGCCATTCAAGCCGTTTTCAAAGTATCATGTCGCACATAGCTGCATCGATGAAGATGCTGGCGCCCACCCCTTGCTCGCGGTCATCTCACGCCAACGCGCCGCAACAGGGGCGTTCGTGTGCCCTGGGGCTGATATTGACACCATCCATTCTCACGGAGATACCCACATCATGGCCGTAAGAGGCGCCGTCGTTATCGATCAGGATCGCTGCAAAGGCTGCGAGTTGTGCGTGCATGCCTGCCCGCAGCATGTCCTGCGTATGGATACGGAACAGTACAACCGCCGCGGCTACCGCCCGGTCTTGCTAGATGAATCTGAAAACTATTGCACCGGGTGCGCTGTATGCGCGCTGGTCTGCCCCGATGTGGTTTTTACCGTCTACCGCTATCCGCGGGCCGAGCGCGCCGCGGCGGCAGCCTGAGGAGGGAGATGATGACCAAGACGCTGTGGAAAGGGAACGAGGCGCTGGCCGAAGCCGCGCTGCGCGCCGGGGCCGAGGCCTATTTCGGCTATCCCATCACCCCGCAGACCGAATTGCTCGAATACATGGCCCGGCGCATGCCCGAACTGGGTCTGGCCTTTCTGCAGGCCGAGAGCGAGGTCGGCGCCATCAACATGGTCTACGGCGCGGCCTGCGCCGGCGTGCGCGCCATGACCTCCTCCTCCTCCCCCGGCGTCAGCTTGATGCAGGAGGGCCTGAGCTACATTGCCGGCAGCGAGGTGCCCGCGGTCATCGTCGACATCATGCGGGGCGGGCCGGGCCTGGGCAATATCCAGCCCAGCCAGGGCGATTATTTTCAGATGGTGAAAAGCGCGGGGCATGGCGATTTCCACGCCATTGTCCTGGCCCCGGCCACCATTCAGGAAGGGGTGGATCTGATGTACGAGAGCTTCGATCTGGCCTTCCGCTACCGCACCCTCGTCACCCTGCTGGCCGATGGCAGCCTGGGGCAGATGATGGAACCGGTGGAGATGCCCCCCTTCAAATCCTGGCCGGGCCAACGGCCCTCCTGGGCCTTGACCGGGGCCAAAGACCGCGATCCCCGCATCATCAGCTCGCTACACCTGGGCGCGGAACATCTAGAAGCGTTGAACCTGCACTTGCAGGAGAAGCTGAGCGGCATCGCCCGGCAAGAGACGCGCTACGAGACGCTGTACGCCGAGGACGCCGACTATCTGCTGGTGGCTTTTGGTACGGTCGGGCGCATTGGCCGGTCGGTGGTGCGCCAGGCCAGGGCCGCGGGCTTGAAAGCGGGGCTGTTCCGGCCCATCAGCCTGTGGCCCTTCCCCGAAGCCGCGCTCGACGCCCTGGTCGATCAGGTCAAAGGCATCCTGGTAGTGGAGATGAACGCCGGCCAGATGCTGGAGGATGTGCAGCGCATCGTTCGCAACCGGGTTCCGGTGCAATTCTACGGGCGCATGGGCGGCAGCATCCCCCTGCCCGACGAGATCCTACCGGCGCTGCAAGGTTTGCAGCCCACGTCGCGGCAGCAGAATGGCCGCCGGCCGCGCCAGGTTCCGGCCTGACCCCACACAATCACGGAGAAATCATCATGGCAATTGCCCCTGCTCCCCCTCATCTGGCGCCCCCGCTGGCGTCTGCGCCTGCGCCCACGCTGCAAGTCATCTACGAGCGCCCGGAAGCGATGACAGAGGCTTCGACACACTACTGCCCCGGTTGCACCCACGGCATCATCCATCGCCTGGTGGCAGAGGTGGTGGATGAGATGGGCGTGCGTGAGCGCACGATCAGCGTGGCCCCGGTTGGCTGCGCGGTGCTGGCGTATCAATATTTCAATGTCGATGGCTGCGAAGCCGCGCATGGCCGCGCCCCGGCCATGGCCACCGGCCTCAAGCGCGTGCTGCCCGATCACATCATCTTCACCTATCAGGGAGATGGCGATCTGGCCTCGATCGGCGGCAACGAGATCCTCCATGCCTGCGCCCGCGGGGAAAAGATCACGGTCATTTTTGTCAATAACGCGGTCTATGGCATGACCGGCGGGCAGATGGCGCCCACCACCCTGCCCGGCATGGTCACCACCTCCTCCCCCTATGGCCGGGATGTGCTGACGCAGGGCGGCCCCATCCACATCACCGAGATGCTGGCGACGATGCCGGGCGTGGCCTACGCCGTGCGCCGCTCCATGCACTCGCCGGCGGAAATCCGCAAGACCAAGAAGGCGATCCGCAAGGCGTTCGAGGCGCAGCAGCGCGGCCTGGGCTTGGGTTTGGTGGAAGTGCTGAGCAGTTGCCCCACCAACTGGCGCATGACCGCCACCGAATCGCTCGATTTCATCCGTGACAGCATGATCCCGGTCTATCCCCTGGGCGATTTCAAAGTGCATTCTGAGTTGGTTGGTTAGTTGGTTGGTTAGTTGGTTGGTTGGTTAGTTGGTTGGTAGACGGGCGATCTTCACCAATTTACCAATCTACCAACTTACCAATCTACCAACTTACCAATCTACCAACTTACCAATCTACCAATCTACCAAAGGCCCACTTTTACCTATTTCCCACGCTAACGATTTATTATGGAACAGTCGATCATTTTTTCCGGTTTCGGCGGGCAGGGCGCCCTGTTTGCCGGGCAGTTGCTGACTTATGCCGCGGTCGACGCCGGCATGCACGTGACCTGGATCCCCTCCTACGGGCCTGAGATGCGGGGCGGCACTGCCCACTGCACAGTGGTGATCGGGGATGAGCCGATCGGCTCGCCTTTGGTGCGCAATCCCGACATGGCCGTGGCCATGAATCTGCCCTCGACCGACAAATATGAGCCGTTGGTGCGGCCGGGCGGCTTGCTGGTCGTCAACGCCTCGTTGGTGCAGCGCCCGCCGGCGCGGGAGGATATCGAAACCATCGCCCCGCCTGCCAACGCCATGGCCGTGGCGCAGGGGCAGGTGCGTCTGGCCAACGTGGTGCTGTTGGGGGCGCTGCTGGCCGCGCGGGAACTCATGCCCCTGGCCGTGGTGGAGCGGGCGCTGGCCGCGCATCTGCCCGAACGTCACCAACATCTGCTGGCGGCCAACATCGCCGCCCTGCACGCCGGCGCGCGTTTCGTGCGCGCACAGGTGCAGGCGGCAAGATAGCAAGACCCCATCCCCGCAAACATTGTCAGCCCTTGCCGGCCTGTGTACAATGCACAGTCCCTGCCTCCTCACCTCTTTTCTTCCCATCTCTCACTCACCCCCCGCATGAGCAAACAGAAACCCGCTCCCCAAAGCAGCACCGGCCAACGCCGCGCCGCCCGCCAACAACGTGAAGCCCGCCGCAAGCAGCAGCGCACCATTCTCTATGCCATCATCGCCGCCGGCGTGGTTTTGCTGGCCGCGCTGATCTGGTGGAGCAGCCGCCCCCCCAGCCTGGAGAACGTTACCACCCTCACCGAGCAGGCCCCCAACGCCGATGGCATGGCCTGGGGCGGGCCGGAGGGCGCGCCGGTCGTTCTGGTCGAATTCAGTGATTTTCAATGCTCCTTCTGCGCCCGCCACGCGCTGCAGACGCTGCCGCAGTTGATGGCGCGCTACGGCGACAATCCCAACTTCCGTTACGAGGCGCGGCCCTTCGTTCTCTTCCGCGGCTCGGCCTCACAGAACGCGGCGGAGGCAGCCATTTGCGCGGCGGAGCAAAACCTGTTCTGGCCTTTCCACGACACGCTTTACGCCAACCAGGGGGCCGAGGCCTCCGGCGTCTTCACCGACGAGAACCTGAAGACCCTGGCCCGGGCCGTGGGCCTGAACATGGGCCAGTTCAACGATTGCTATGACAGCGGCCGCGTCAAGCGAGACATCAACAACGTGATCGCAGAGGCGCAGGGTCTGGGCGTCAATTCCACTCCCACCTTCTTCCTCAACGGTCAACTGATTTCCGGCGCGCAGCCGGCCTCGGTGTTCAGCGACGCCATCGACGCCGCCCTCGCCGCCGCGGGTGTGCAGTAATTGGGTATTGGATATTAGATATTGGGTATTGGGTATTGATCGCCTAATACGCCAATATCCAATATCTAATACCCAATACCTAACTAGATAACTGTACGGTTGACGATGGCGGCTTGGGCGTGGGCGATGAAGGCGGCGAGGGGCATGGTGCCCAGGCGGTCGCCGCTGCGCAGGCGCACATTAACCGCCCCCTCCTCCACTTCGCGGGCGCCAATGACCAACATGTAGGGGATCTTCTGCAACTGGGCGTTGCGGATCTTGGCGTTCATGCGGTCATCTCCGTCGTCCACCTCGACGCGCAGGCCCGCATCCGCCAGTTGCGCGGCGATGGCCGCGGCGAACCCGTTCTGCTCATCGGTGATGGGGATGACCTTGACCTGCACCGGCGTCAGCCACACCGGGAAGTTGCCCCCGTAGTGTTCGATCAGCACACCGAAGAAGCGCTCGACGCTGCCCATCAGGGCGCGGTGGATCATGTAGGGCCGGTGCTGCTGGCCATCCGCGGCGATGTAGGTGAGATCGAAACGCTCCGGCAGATTGAAATCGAACTGGATGGTGGAGAGCTGCCAGGGCCGATCCAGGGCATCGGTGACGTAGATATCGATTTTGGGGCCGTAGAAAGCGCCATCGCCGGGGTGGATGGCATAGGGCAGGCCGCTGCGTTTGAGCGCGTCCAACAGGGCCGCTTCCGCCGCATCCCACAGGGCCTCCTCGCCCACGCGCTTGGCCGGGCGGGTGCTGAGATAGAGATCGAAGCGCGAGAACCCGAAATCGCGCAGCAGATCGAGGCTGAAGGCCAGGACTTTGTCGATCTCAGCCGGCATCTGTTCCGGCGCGCAGAAGAGATGGGCGTCGTCCTGCGTGAAGCCGCGCACGCGGGTCATGCCGTGCAGGGTGCCGGAGCGCTCGAAACGGTAGACGGTGCCCCATTCGGCCAGGCGCATGGGCAGGTCGCGGTAGGAACGGACGTTGCTCTTGAAGATGTGCAGGTGGAAGGGGCAGTTCATCGGCTTGAGATAGTACGACTGGCCCTCGATCTCGATCGGCGCGTACATCCCCTCCTTGTAAAAATCCAGATGCCCGCTCGTCTCCCACAGCACCGAGCGCCCGATGTGGGGCGTGTAGACGAAATCGTAGCCGCCGGCCAGATGCATCTTCTTGGCGTGCTCCTCGGCCAGGTGGCGCATCAGCGCGCCCTTGGGGTGCCAGAGGATGAGGCCGCCGCCGATCATCTCGTGGTTGGTGCTGAACAGATCCAGTTCTTTGCCCACTTTACGATGATCGCGCTGCCGGGCCTCTTCCAGCCGGTCAAGATAGGCTTGCAATTCCTTTTTGTTCTTCCAGGCAGTGCCGTAGATGCGCTGCAACATGGGGTTGTGCTCATCCCCGCGCCAGTAGGCCCCGGCCACGCTGAGCAATTGGAAGCCATCGGGCGGGATCTGGCCGGTGTGCTCGACATGCGGTCCCCGGCAGAGGTCTTCGAAGCTGTCCTGCCGGTAGGTGGAGATCTCGACCGCGCCGGCGACCGGTTCGCCGTATTCATCCACGCCCCCCGCGGCCAGCCCCGCGATCAGATCCAGTTTATAGGGCTGACCCGCGAAGAGGGCGCGCGCCTCGGCGGCGCTGAGCACGCGTTTGTGGAAGGGATGGCGCCCGGCCACGATCTGGCGCATCCGTTTCTCGATCTCCTGCAGGTCTTCGGGCGTGAAGGTGCGCAGGCTGCCATCCGCCAGGCGGCCCAGATCGAAATCGTAGTAAAAGCCGTCTTTGATGGGGGGGCCGATGGCGATCTTGGCGTCGGGGAAGCGCTCGATCACCGCCTGCGCCATCACATGCGCGGTGGAATGGCGGATCTTGTAATAATCGTCGTATTGTTGACCATTGTTGGCTGATGATGACATGACAACACCTCCAGATGCGGATTGGGAATGAGTGTTTTTTTGTTGTAGCGATGGATCAGATGACAAATGCTGCGAAATCGAGAGACAAAAAAGCCCCGTCATCCATTGGGACGCGGGGTCATGCGTGGTTCCACCCAATTTGATGACGCTGCGGAGCAGACGCCATCCACTCAGGGGGCCGGTAACGGGGCCAGACCGGGAGCAGTTAGTGGGCGGAGGTGTTTCCGCCGTTCTCTGCTCCACTCACGGGGGGTTTTGGCAGGGCTGTGCGATGGAGGCTTACAGCCGGCGACCTCCACTCTCTGCCGCCTGGGTGCCTGCTACTCGTCCCGTTCGACGCATTCGATATGAGGCTGTGGGCGGTACAAGACTTGAACTTGTGACCTCCACGATGTCAACGTGGCGCTCTAGCCAACTGAGCTAACCGCCCAAGGAAACCTAGTATAAGCGATCCGGGGGAAGGGGTGCAAACTGGGCTTGTGGGCAAAGGCCCACGGCAAAAAGGCGAATTGACAGGCCCCGCCCTCTCAGGTAAGTTACCCCTCGGCTTGTCCGCCCTGTCCTCAAGCACACTCATTTTCTGGAGAGCGATCATGCAACTGGAGATCATCACGGCCCAACCCGCGACGCCTGCTTATCCCTTCCCCCTGCTCTTTGTGCATGGCGCCTGGCACGGCGCCTGGTGCTGGCAGGAATATTTCCTCGATTATTTCGCCGCGCAGGGGTTTGCCACCCATGCCCTTAGCCTGCGCGGGCATGGCAACAGCCCCGGCCGCCAACACCTGCGCTGGACGCGGCTGCGCGAGTACGCGCAAGATGTGGCTGCTGTCGCCGCCCGCTTGCCGGCGCCGCCGGTGCTGATCGGCCATTCCATGGGCGGGGCGGTGGTGCAGCAGGTGCTGGCGCAGCGTCCCGCGCCCGCGGCCGTGTTGCTGGCCTCGGTGCCGCCGGCAGGTGTGCTGGCGACGACTCTGCGCATCGCGGCCCGCCATCCCCTGCTATTTGCCAAGGTCAATCTCAAACTCAGCCTCTATCCGCTGGTGGCGACGTCAGACCTGGCACGCGAGCACTTTTTCTGCGCCGAAATGCCCGCCGATCAGGTGGCCGGCTACGCCGCTCGCTTGCAGGATGAATCCTATCTCGGCTTTCTGGACATGCTGGCCTTCGGCCTCTCCCGCCCGCCGCGGGGGCAGACGCCGGTGCTCGTCCTGGGCGCGGCCCAAGACCGCATCTTCTATCCCCCTGAAGTTGCAGCCACCGCCCGCGCCTACCACACCGAAGCCGTCATCTTCCCCGACATGGCGCACGATATGATGCTGGAACCGGGCTGGCAACAAGTGGCCGATCACATCATCGCCTGGCTGCGCACGCGCCCGCCCGCGGCGGCTTGAACGCCCTATTCCAGCCTGGCCAACTCCCGCGCCTCTCGCACTACCGTGGTGATGTAGATGATGAACAGGAGCGCCGCAACCACAGCCACGAATAGATCGAACCCCGAAACGGGGCCAAAAGGAGAGTGCAGATACAGATTGCCCCAGAAGATCACGGCGGTGTTCGCTGTCACCAACATCGCCCGCACCTCCGTAGGCCCCAATTTGCCATACGATATCTTGAAAACACCGTCGATATACGTGCGGATGTAGACCAGCACCATCATCAACAGATAGCCGGCCAGCGCAAACGCCGCCACTTCGAAATGCAGCAGGCTCGAAAGCCCCAGCCCGAACACGATCAGCACGGTGTTCAGGGCGTCGACAGTGTGATCCACGAAAAAGCCATAGCGCGGGCGCTCGATCTGGCGGTAGCGGGCCAGGGTGCCATCCAAACTATCGCCAAACCAGTTGACCAGGAAGCCGGCGTTGGCCAGCCACAGCCAGGCCAGGTTGCGCTGCGTCAACCAGTAGCCGGCCAGGATCATCAGGGCGCCGGCCACGCCGATGAGGGTGAGTTTGTCGGGCGTCATCCACGCGGGCTGATGCGCAGCCAGCCAGCGCAAGGCCGGACGCTCCAGCGGGCCCAGCAAGATGTCGTTGACGCGAGTGTGTTTGGTTGCGTGTGCCATGTGCGACCACCTGTGATGGCCAGGTTTGCTTGAACGGGGAGGGACAAGTACAATCGGCGCAGCATACCACAGACCGGTAGGTTGGTAAATTGGTAGATTGGTAGGTTGGTAAATTGGTAAATTGGTAGGTTGGTAAATAGGTAGGTTGGTAGGTTGGTAGGTTGGTAGGTTGGTAGGTTGGTTAGGTGGTGATGCGATGGTTTGTTCTTTCTCTTCAATCTCTCAACCCAAACCCTAAAGGTTTTGGAAACTTTTAGGGTTTTTTCCCACACACACACCATAGGAACCATTGACCCCGATGAGTGAACACACTATACAAGGCAAATGGGCGCTGATTTTGGGCGCTTCCAGCGGTTTCGGCGGCGCTACGGCCAAGGCCCTGGCGCGCAAAGGTATGAATATCTTCGGCGTGCATCTCGATATGAAGCAGACCATGCCCCGCGTGCAGGCGGTGATCGATGATATCGAGGCTGCCGGCGGTAAAGCGGTCTTTTTCAACATGAATGCATCGAACGAGCACAAACGGCAGCGCGCCATCGAGCGCATGCGCGCGGAACTGGCCGCCAGCGGCGAACCCTACCTCTGGCTGCTGATGCACTCCCTGGCCTTCGGCACCCTGAAACCCTTCATCGCCGCCCAGCCGGAGGAGGCCATCGCCCCCGCCGATATGAATATGACCCTGGACGTCATGGCCCATTCCCTCGTCTACTGGACGCAAGACCTGGTGCGGGCCGGGCTGCTGGGCCGCGGCAGCCGCATCTGGTCGATGACTTCGGAGGGGTCGCACCGCGTGGTGCCCGGCTATGGCGCGGTCTCCGCCGCCAAAGCTTCCCTCGAATCGCACACCCGCCAACTGGCCATGGAACTGGGCCCGCAGGGCATCCTCGTCAACTGCATCCAGGCCGGCGTCACCGACACCCCGGCCCTGCGCCAGATCCCCGGTCACGAGGATATCATCGCTGCCAGCATCCGCCGCAACCCGGGCAAGCGCATGACCTTGCCCGAAGATGTGGCCCACACCATCGCCGCCCTGGCCGATCCGGCGGTGGGTTGGATCTCCGGCAGCGTCATCTTTGTGGATGGGGCCGAGGACGTCACCGGCTGAGTCTGCGCTGCTGCGCCATCCTCCGGCAGCCCGACGCGGGCAGTTGCGCGGATTTGACCGGCAGAGGGGTGCAGGCGCACAATGGCGTTATGACGCCAACATCGCTGCTCTTTGACCGCGCGCCTCTTTGGGGCCGCGGTCTTATCGCTTTTGCGCCCACCGTGGCCGCCGCCGGAGCCAGCCATGCCTGAACAGCCCCCCGCCATCAACTGGCGGCGTAATCTGGCCGTGCTCTTCATTGTGCAGTTGCTCTCCACCGGCGGGTTCAGCCTGATCTTCCCCTTCCTGCCCCTGTACGTGCGAGAATTGGGCAGCGCCAGCGGCGGCAGCGTCGAATTCTGGGCGGGGATGGTCTTCTCGGCCCAGGCTCTGACGATGATGCTGGCCTCGCCCATCTGGGGCGTGGTGGCGGATCGGCATGGCCGCAAGCTGATGCTGGAACGGGCCACCATCGGCGGGGCCGTGCTCTTGACCGCCATGGGATTCGTGCAGAACGCCGAGCAATTGGTGATCTTGCGGGCTATTCAGGGGGCCGTGTCCGGCGTGATTTCCGCCTCGAACGCGTTGGTGGCGGCAAACACGCCCCGCCAGCACAGCGGTTATGCCCTGGGCATGATCAACATGGCCCGTTGGGTGGGGGTGGCGGGCGGGCCGCTGGCGGGCGGCCTGTTGGGCGAGGCTTTTGGCTTCCGCCAGAGTTTTTGGATCACGGGGACGCTGCTGGGGCTGGCAGGGCTGGCCGTGTTCTTCCTGGTGCGCGAGGAGTTCACGCCCGTGGCCAGGGCGGAGCGGCCCGGATTCTGGGCCGGCTATCGGGCGCTGTTGACCGCGCCGGGCATGGCTCCCTTGTATGGCATGACCTTTTTGCGCAGCCTGGGCATCTCCTTCATCACCCCCATCCTGGCCCTGTACGTGCTGACGCTGCACCGAGGCGAGAGTGGGGCCACAGCCCTGACCGGGGCCATCATCGGCGCGGCAGCGCTGAGCAGCGCGCTCAGCGCCGTCTACCTGGGGCGGCTGGGCGATCGCATCGGCCACGAGCGGGTGCTGGTGATCTCCACTCTGGCCGCGGCGGCGCTCTATCTGCCCCAGGCCTTTGTGACCACGCCCTGGCAGTTGCTGGCAATGCAGGCGCTGACCGGGGTGGCTGTGGGCGGGTTGGTGCCCTCGGTGGCCGCGCTGATGAATTTGTGGTCGCCGGGAGGCAGCCAGGGCGCCACCTATGGCCTGGAGAACAGCGTGCAGGCAGCGGCCCGCACCGTGGCGCCCCTGATCGCAGCGGCGGTGGCCGCGGTCGTGGGGTATCGCAGCGTCTTTTTGGGCGCGGCCGGCGTGTATGTGCTGATCCTCTTCCTGGCGCTGGCTGTGGCGCGTTCGGCCCGGCAGCGGCTGGCCACGGCCTGAGTTCGGGCGGCTAAGCCCACCCCTCCAGAACCTGCTTGACGGCGCTGACGAACGCGTCCGCGCTGGCCCCGTCCAGGATGCGGTGGTCGAAGGTGAAGCTGAGATAGGCCAGGGGGCGGATGGCGATGCTATCTTCGGCATCGGGCAGCAGGGGATGGCCGCGGCTGACCACGACCGGCGCTTTGTGGATGGCGCCCACCCCCAGGATGCCCGTTTGCGGCTGGTTGATGATCGGTGTGGCAAAAAGGCTGCCCGATGTGCCATGATTGGTGAGGGTGAAGGTGCCGCCCTGCAATTCCGCCGCGCTCAACTGCCCGGCGCGGGCGCGGCGGCTCAGATCATTGACCGCCCGCGCCAGCCCCAGCAGATTGAGCGAGTCTGCCTGCCGGATCACAGGCACCAGCAGGCCCTCTGCCACGGCCACGGCCACGCCCACATGCATGCCGCGCTTGTGCACGATGCCTTCATCGCTCCACGAGGCGTTGACCCCCGGATGCTGTTTCAGCCCGGCCACGATCGCAGCCACAAAATAGGGCGTGAAGGTGAGATCGGCTCCATCCTGGGCAAAACGCTCCTGGTTTTGATAGCGATGACGCACCACCGCGGTCATATCGCAGGCGAAGATGGTGGTCACATGCGGCGAAGTGCGCTTGGAGGCTACCATGTGTTCGGCGATCAGCCGGCGCATGCGCGAGAGGGGCGTGACCGTGACCTCCTCATCCCCTGCCGGCGCGGGCGCGGGGGCGGGGGCCAGAGCGGCCGCCGGCGCGGCCACAAAGGCCAGCACATCCTGTTTGCGGATGCGCCCCTTCAGCCCGCTGCCGCGCACCTGGCTCAGATCCACATGGTGCTCTGCCGCCAATTTGGCCACCACGGGCGAGATGAAGCCGAGATCGGCAGAGGGCGGGGGGGATGCGGGGGGCGGGGGAACTGCGGGCGCGGGCGCTGCGGGCGCGGGCGCAGGGGCTGCGGGCGGTTCCGCTTCCACCGCCTCCCCCGGCTGCCCGATCAGGGCCAGATGCCCGCCCACGGCCACGGTTGCACCCTGCGGCGCCAAGATCTGCAACACCACGCCGTCCGCAGGGCTGGGGAGTTCGGTGTCGACTTTGTCGGTGGCGATCTCGACCAGAGGCGCCAGCTTGGTCACGACATCCCCCTGCTTGACCAGCCATTTGCTGATCGTGCCTTCGACGATCGATTCGCCCAGTTGGGGCATGGTGACGGGAGTGGGCATGGTAGGTTCCTCGTGAGCAGATTTTGGGCAGCAGGTCTGGAACTTGCTGCTGGCGGGTCATGAACCCGCCGGGCTGAGGCGACGGATAAAGGCCAGCGTGGCCGCGGCTGCCTTCTCCCATTCCTGATCCACCGTCAGGCAGTGGCCGCAGTCGTGCAGGGTGATCAGGGTTTTGTCGGCGGCGGCGGCGCGGTCATAGGTGCGCTGCGCGCTTTCCGGGTGGATTGCTTGATCGCCGGTGCTGTGGATCACCAGCAGCGGGCAGTGCAGGCGCGGCAGCAGATCTCGCACCTGCCGGCTGAGCTTGTACACCTCGTGCGCCGCGGCCACCGGGATCATGTCGTAATACCACAGATGCCGGATCGCTGCGGGGTCGTGCAGATCAGGCGCGTGCGACCTGGGCGTCGCATCCAGCAGGTATTTGGCCAGGGGCGTGAGCACGATGCGGCGATCGCGCGGCCACACCGCCGGCGAATAGGCGATGACGCCGGTAATCTGCGGCGTCTGCGCGGCCAGATAAAGGGCGACCAGCGATCCCAACGAAAGCCCGCCCACGAACACCCGCGCATGTTTTGCCGCCAGATCATGCAGCGCGCGGGCGGCATGCTCCGTCCATTCCTGCCAGCGCCGCCGGTTCAGGTCTGCGGCGTCGAGGCCGTGACCGGGCAGCAGCGGCGCGGCCACTGTCAGGCCGTGGCTGTGCAGATATTCGCCGATCAACCGCATCTCCGGCGGCGCGCCCGTGTAGCCGTGGAGGAGCAGCACCGCCTCCGGGCCGCCGGCCAGATAAAAAGGTGAGGGATCAAGATGCGCGGGCTGGGGCATGGGGATAGGTAGAGAGTGGCCAAACGCGTCGCAGGGGCAGCATCTTCGCCGCCCTATTGTACGCATCATGCCCCGACCGCGCCAACCGCGTGATGCGAACCCCCTCCCCCGCGCCGCCCACTTCAAACCAGCGCGGCGTCGATATCCAGCAACAACTGCTTGTACGAGAAAGGTTTCGAGATCATGCCCTTGAGATGGGGCGCGGGCGTGTGATCTAGCCAGCTTTTGATCGTGAGATCGCCGGTCAGAAAGAGCACGGGGATGTTCTTGACCCCCACAGGGCCTTTTGCCCAGTCCAGCACCTCGATCTGTGTGGCGTCGGTGAGATGCAGATCGAGCAGCACCAGATCGGGCTGCACCTGTGCCAGCTTTTCGCGGGCGTCGCTCAGCGTGTGCGAGCCTTCGACGATATAGCCGTAGCGCTCTAGCATCAGACGCAGCAATCGCACCAACTCTGGCTCATCTTCGATGAAAAAGATTTTACGTGACATATCATTTTTATTGAAGGGAATGGCATAGGCTGTCATTTTTGTGTATCCGCTATACGTTTGGTGGACTTGGTTCAGAAACGAGATGATTTTAATTCTTGCCGCGCTATCAGCGTTGCAGGAAGGGGATGAAGACCTTGCTGGCGAAGGCGTTAGCATCGGCGCCGGGGGTGATCGGCCCGTAGAACACGCCGTCGGGCAGGGATTGCAACTGGTACGAGAATGTGTTCCCGCTGCTGGCTGCCCTGTCCAGCCATTTGTAGCTGGCGCCGGTGCGATAGCCAAAGGCCAGGATCACTTCGGAGACCGGTTTGTACTTGCCGCCGGGGGTCGCAGCCCGCCAGATGCGGAAACTGCTGTGCTCATCCTCGCTGCTCGTGCTCCAGGTGATCATAATGCCCTGGGCCGCGGGCTGGGCGGTGAAATCGCTGAGGGTGACGGCGGCGGGGGCAATATACCCGAAATCGGCGCTGGCGTACACATCCCCCTCGGTCACAGTCACCTCCAACTCGTTGGCGCTGGTGAGGGCCAGCCCCGGCAAGGTGCGGGGCAGGCTCAGACGATAGGCCCCGGCTTCCAGGTCGGTGAAGAGATAGTTGCCGGCGCTGTCGCTGAGGGTGTGCAGCGTCTGCAGGGTGCTGAGGTGGGTGAGGGTGATGACGCCGGAACTGACCGCCTGCGTCTCGGCGGCATCGGGGCGGCCATTGCCGTTGCTGTCGAGATAGAGAGCGCCGCCAATGGCGTTGGCGCCGGCAGCGCTGATATCGACGCTGAAGTTCGCCTCATTGTGGCCCAGCCGTACCACTGTGATGGCGGCTTCGCCGGCCAGGGGCTGGTTGGCCGCGGCTCGACTAAGCTCGCCGAAGGCGCCGGCCAGGGGCGCAGTGGCTGCGCCCACGATGTAGATGCCGGCGGACAACAGATCGAAGCGATAGAGTCCGAAGGCGTCGGTTTCAATCGTACCAAGATCGTGGGCGCCGGTGCGGTCGCGCAGCGTCACCTGCCGGTAGGCCCCATCCTGGGCGGCGGCGGTGATGCGGACGCGCCCGCCCAGGATGCTGCGCGTGTCTGGCTGCGGGCCAAAGCCGATAGCCGGCAGGGTGAGGGTGGCGCAGTCGATGGCTTGCGCGGGCAGGGGCTCGTTGGCGGTGGTCAGGCCATAGCCCGCCAGCCAGGCCGGCTGCTGATCGATGTCGATCAGGTAAGCGCCGGGCGGCACATCGCTGAAGTGATAGATGCCGGCGGCGTCGGTTTCGGCCTGGGCCACGATCTGGCGGTCGCCGGCGGAGACGAGGGCCGCTTGCAAGCCGCTCCACCCCGGCTCACCGGCGTCGCGCAGGCCATCGCCATCGAAATCGCGATACACCAGGCCCTCCAGCCCGGTGACGCAGGGAGGCGGGGGCAACAGAGTCGCCACGGCGGCGGCAGCGTTGATCAGGCCGGCGCCGGTGTAGGCGTCGAACCCAGGATCGCCCATGTCCTGGCTGGTTTGCATCAGCGTGTCGGCGATGGCGTCCGGCGTCAGGGTGGGATCCAGGCTGAGCAGCAAGGCGGCGAGGCCGGCCACATGCGGCGCGGCCATCGAGGTGCCGCTCATGAAACGATAGCCCGCGGGTATCGAGGCTTGCCAGGCGGTGCTGTAGACGGTGGCGCCGGGCGCCATCACATCCAAATTGCCGCCAAAATTGGAAAGCGTCCAGCGTTGGCCGCTGGAGGTGGTGGCTCCGGCGCTGAGGACGTGGTTCAGGGAGGCGGGGTAGCGGGGCGCGGCGGTGTTTTCATTGCCGGCGGCCGAGACCACCACCACATCGTGGTCATGGGCGTAGGCGATGGCGTCGACCAGGGCCTGCGAGCTGATCGAGCCGCTGAGGCTGAGGTTGATCACCTGCGCGCCCTGATCCACCGCCCAGTGGATGCCTGCCGCCACCGCGCTCCACCAGCCATTGGCGCTGGCATCCAGCACTTTGATCGGCATGATCTGGGCGGATCCGGCCATGCCGGCGATGCCAATGCCATTGTCGATGGCCGCGCCGGCGATGCCGGCCACATGCGTGCCGTGACCATGATCATCGCTGGGATCCGCGTCCTGCTGCACGAAATCCCACCCGGCGACCAGTCGCCCGGCGAATTCTGGGTGGGTGAAGTCGATGCCGGTATCGAGGATGGCGATGATCACCCCGGCGCCGGTGGTGCTATCCCAGGCGCCCGGCGCTCCTATCTGTTGCGGGGCGTAGACTTTGGTGGGGTCATTGAAGGCGGGGTCATTGGGTGTGAAGGCGGCGCTCGCCACAGCGTCCTGCTCCACATAACGCACCTGGGGCAGGCGTTGCAGTTCCTGTTGCACCTGCCGGCTTTTGGCCCCCGTGGTTTCCAGGATGATGAAATCGAGGGCGGCGTCTTGCAG
>JAANMW010000611.1_pt1 | contig 41640 bp, 25 predicted proteins | sample 7279671 | NCBI WGS metagenome assembly JAANMW01 (sample SAMN14094541, study PRJNA606508) | bioreactor metagenome | isolation source: A lab-scale SPAN reactor treating ammonium-rich wastewater day 247 | place: Ireland: Galway | collected 2017-09-19 | reverse complement strand
TTTTCAAGGAATGAGAAACGCGGGATCTTCCGAGCTGCTGCGCGCCGGGACGGCGCACGGTCCGGTCGCAGGAGCGCGACACGGTCCCCGGTCGCAGCACTTCGGATTGCAGGAGTGGTTGGCGTGTCGCAACCGGTCTTGCGTTTTCCACCCGCTGCGCGCCAGGGACGGCGCGCGGTCCGGTCGCAGGAGCGCGACCGGTCCCCCGGTCGCAGCAGTTCGGATTGCAGGAGAGATTCGCGTACCGCAGCCGCTCCCGCATCTTCCACCCGCTGCGCGCCGGGAGGGCGTGCGGTCCGGGCGCGGAGCGCCACACGGTCCTCCGGTCGCAGCACCCCGATGGGGTATCGGGGATCAGGTGAATTCCAAGCCCCTTCTGCAATCCACCCGCTGCGCGCCAGGGACGGCGCGCGGTCCGGTCGCAGGAGCGCGACACGGTCCTCCGGTCGCAGCACCCCCGATCGGGTATCCGGGATCAGGTGAACTCCAAGCCCCTCCTGCAATCCACCCGCTGCGCGCCGGGGACGGCGCGCGATCCGGCCCGGAGCGCGACACGGTCGCCCGGTCGCAGCAGTTTGGATTGCAGGAGTGATTCGCGGGTCGCAGCCGATCTTGCGCCTTCCACCCGCTGCGCGCCAGGGACGGCGCGCGGTCCGGCCGCAGGAGCGCGACACGGTCCCCCGGTCGCAGCACCCCGATGGGGTATCGGGGATCAGGTGAATTCCAAGTCCCTTCCGCATTCCACCCGCTGCGCGCCGAGGACGGCGCGCGGTCCGGCGGCAGGAGCGCGACACGGTCCTCCGGTCGCAGCACCTTCTCCGCTAAAAGCGCAACTCGCCGCAGGCGTCGCGGAAGCGGGCGCTGCTCCACGGCCAATCTTTCGGAACACGCACCAGGAACGCTTTGGCCGGATTACTTTCGATGTACTGCCGCACGCTTGACTCGTGTGCGCCGTCGCGCATGTAGGTATCTCAGAAGTCGGCCGCCCAAAAGTGCCCGCGCCGGCCAAGCAGTTGATTGGCTTCCCGAGCGGTGTATTCCTTCCAGTCGGCAATGACTTTGCCCATCGGCTTCAGGTCAACCTTGAACAGGACGTGAATATGATTGGGCATCACCACCCAGGCCCGCAGCTCATAGGTCTGGCCGTGATTGAAGCGGAAGGCGCCATCCACCAGGCCTCCAATTTCGGGCCGACGCAACGGACATTCGCCGCGGCCCTTGTCCAGATAAGCCTGCAATTGCTCGCGCCGCTCGATGTCATCTTCGATTTCGTGCAAGGCCGCCCACTCCGAGCGCAGCGCGGCAGGAAAGGAATCCGCGACGTGGAAGGTGACAAACTGGGTCAGGCCCGGCTCGTCGCGATGCGGCAGGTAATCGCGTTCATGCCAGCCGCGAAAGCCGCGTACGGCGTCCTCGCGTTTGAGTGGCGACGACCAGCGGCGCTTGCCCGCCACCAGTTCCCGGACGCCCGGATTGTACGGCGGCCCCGTGCGGCGTGGTTTCGATTCCGGGTTCACGAGCATGATTGACGCGAATACCCGAAGGATTGGCAAGCGTGAAAGCCGCTGCGCGCCGGGACGGCGCGCGGTCCGATCCCGGAGCGCGACTGGTCCCCCGGTCGCAGCACTTCGGTTTGCAGCAGTGGTTCACGTATCACGGCCGCTCTTGCGCCTTACACCCTCTGCGCGCCGGGACGGCGCGCGGTCCGGCCCGGAGCGCGACACGGTCCTCCGGTCGCAGCAGTTCGGATTGCAGGAGTGATTCGCGTATCGCTGCCGGTCTTGCGCCTTCCACCTGCTGCGCGCCGGGGACGGCGCGCGATCCGGCCCGGAGCGCGACACGGTCCTCCGGTCGCAGCACTTTGGATTGCAGGAGTGATTCGCGTATCGCAGCCGCTCTGGCATCTCTCACCCGCTGCGCGCCGGGACGGCGCGCGGTCCGGGGAGGTTACGGCTCTGCCGCAACGGCTTTCTTCTCCCTCTCGGTCACTTCAAACTCCGTCAGCTTCTGCTGCCATTCGGCGGCTTGTTCGGGGCGGTTGGTTTCTTCGTAGAGCTGGATGATGCTTCGAAGCGTTTCTTTGAGGCGCGGTTTGTATCTGCTGGGAATTCTCGTTTCGCATTGTTTCAGGCCCTCGTAGCCGGAAACCAGCAGCGGCTCGGAATCCTCATGCTTCTTTTGTCCAAGCAGAGTTTGACCCAGCAGGCTTCGCGCATCGAAGGACCGCCAATCATCCGGGAGTCTCTGCTCGCGGATTTTCAGACATTCGCGTGCCGGTGCCTCGGATTCCCTGAATTTGCCCTGGCCTTGAAGCGCGTGGGCGATGTCGTAGAGGGAAAAGGCCACTTCGGGGTGGTCGTCGCCAAACATGATCCGTCGCATGGCGAGTTCCTGGCGGTACATGGTCTCGGCCTCGGCGAACTTGCCCTGGTTGCGCAACAGGTTGCCCAGCCGATCATACTCGCGACAGGGCGTATTGGCTTGAAACAGCCTCAAGCGGGATTCGTACTCTGCTTTCAGATTCCCGTCGGGTAAGAGGGCCATGGCTTCCTGTTGAACGCGTGCCGCCTCCGCGAACCGGCCCACCGCCCCGTAGGCTGCAGCCAAAGTGTCCAGAATGCGCGCCTCTTTTCGGTTGCTCGCGGCGACGGCTTTCTCAGCAAATGCGACTGCGGCATTCTCGTCTCGCCCCGCAGGGTCCGGGCAGGTCGCCAGAAACCACGCGGCCCGATCCAAAGCGTGAGCGTCTCCGATCGCCGCTGCCTCGAGATAAATGCGCTTGGCCTCGTTGAATCTGCCCTGCTTTCGATGTGAACCGCCTAAATTCCGGAGTAAGTAGGCCAGTGGCGATCGTTCGTCATTCGAAGCTGGTTCGAGTTCGTCGCGAAAACTCTTTCCGGCGACTTCCGAGTCGCGTTTGTTGCCTGTTCGATCGGCGACGGAAATCCGCTGTGCAAGCGCGTTTTCGCGGAGTGCCAGCGCTTCCAAGTACACGTTCTCGGCTTCGGTCAGTTCGCCTCGTTCGATCAACACGTCCACAAGGGAGATCACCGAACTCGATACGGCGGGATGGTCCTCGCTCAGGAATTTTCTTCGGATTTGCAGCGCCTCGCGGCAGAATCGTTCGGCCTCCCGAAGCTTGCCGCGGCTTTGAAGTGTACCGCTGAGAAGATGAAGCGTCTGAGCGACTGCGGGATGTTCATCTCCAAACAACTTCTTTCTCATGGCCAGCGCCGCCCCCAGAACGCGCTCCGCCTCGTCCAACCGGTGTTGCTCTCGCAGGACCCGGCCGAGACCGTAAAGCGAATGGGCGATGTCGGCATGTTGCTCTCCCCAAATCCTTCTCCGGATCTCCAGCGCCTGGAGATGCAGCCGCTCGGCTTCCTCCAAAGTAGGTTTGTAGGAAAGCATTCTCGCCAGACCATAGAGTGAATCGGCCACGCTCGGATGATCTTCGGGGAGGAGCCTTCGTCTTATGTCGAGCGCCTGACGAAACAGCGCTGCGGCCTCGTCATGCTTTTCGAATTGGAATAACGCCCAACCCAGGCGATGGATTGAATCCGCCACGTCCAGATGTTCGTCCGTGCCGTGCAATTCTCGCCTGAGAGCAAGGGCCGTGCGGTTCATCTCCTCGCACCTGGCGTATTCTCCAATATGGAAATACACCTCGCCGATTGTGGTGCGCAGTTCTGCCTCGATAGCCGGATGCCCCTTGAGCTCTTCTATCCGTTTCGCGGTCTGATCGAGTATCTCGCGCAACATTGTCGTATCGCGCCCCAGCGCCACTGCCGGGCCGACACCCTTGAGCATGTCCTTCATGAATTGGGCGACCTGCTTGCTACGCTCGCCCTCGCTCTCAGCAAGTTGTTCGGCGGCCAGTGCCCGGTCCCGTTCGCGTCGCGCCTCCGTGAAACCTATCAGCGCAAACACCAATCCGCCGACCAGCGCCGCCGCCACGGCGCCGCCCGCCGCGAACACCAGCTTGTTGCGGCGAACCAGTTTCTGAAACCGGTAAAGACTGCTGGGCGGACGCGCCACCACTGGTTCGCTGTTCAAATGACGTTCAAGGTCGCGCGCCAGGCCGTTGGCGGTTTCGTAACGGCGCGTGCGGTCTTTCTCCAGGCATTTCATCACGACCCAATCCAGGTCGCCGCGCAGCAGGCTGACCAGCCGGGGTGGCTCGGTGGCGTGGCGCAGCGCGGTGGTGGAGCGCTCTTCACCGCGCAGGGCCGCCACGCGGGTCGAAGGCCGCGGCGGTTCCGTTTCCCGAATGGTTTTGCGCATGGCTTCCACGCCGGCCTGCAACAGTTCCCTGGGATCAAATGGGGTGCGGCCCGTGAGCAGTTCGTAAAGCAGCACGCCCAAACTGTAGATGTCGCTGCGCGTGTCCACGTCGAGACCGCTCATGCCGGCCTGTTCCGGGCTCATGTAGGCGGGTGTGCCGATAAACTGGTGCAACTCCGTGTAAATGGTCAGGTCCGTGAGCCGGCCCTCGGTCGCCTTCGCAATGCCAAAATCAATGACCTTGGGCACGGGCATGCCGTCGTGCGACGTAACCAGAATGTTCGACGGTTTGAGGTCGCGGTGAATGATGCCTTTCTGGTGCGCGTGCTGGACAGCTTGGCAGACTTGGATGAACAGTTCCAGCCGGCGGCGGGTGTCGAGCCGGTTCTGGTCGCAATACTCGGTGAGCTTGACGCCGCGGACCAGTTCCATGACGAAGTAAGGCCGGCCGGCGGCGATGGGAGCACGGCTGTCCTCAGCCGCAGCGGCTTCGCCAGCAGGAACGTGCCCGGGTGGATGCTCACGCGCCAGGCCTCCCGGAGGTGCTGCGGCTGGGGACAGCCGCGCGACGGCGCCGGTCACGCCGCCATCGAAAACTTTCGCGATGTTCTGATGGCCCATCATCGCCAGCGCCTGCCGTTCGGCCTCGAAACGGGCGATGACCTGCCTGGTGTCCATGCCCAGTTTGATGATCTTGAGCGCGACCCGGCGGCGAACAGGTTCTTCCTGTTCGGCGACATAGACCACGCCGCAGCCGCCTTCGCCGATCTTCTCGCGCAACTTGTAGCGCCCGATGTAGTCGCCGGGGTTTTCCTCCGCCGTGCCGTTGGTGCGAGGGGGAGCGGATGAATCGTCCGGCGGTGGGCCGGGTGGGAGTTCGAGCGCCGCCGCGCCTTCAGCGAAGAACTGGTCGGCCTGACTTTGGGCCGTCAGCAGAGCTTCGACTCGTTGGCGCTGGTCAGGATCGTCTTTGCAGGCCTGGTCAAGAAACGCCCGGCGCTGGTCGGCATCCACCAGCCGGCGCGCCGCGTCAAACAGCGTTTCGTCCTGGGAATTGGGCTTCATGGCAATGGGGCACGGTTATTCCATTCTTTCATGCGCCGTTGGCGGGCAAAACCCGACACGGAAAAGGCGCGCGTTTCGCTGCTTCTTGTAGGGGAGCGCGGAAGGCATCCTATCCTGAAATCGGGCGGGCATTGGAGGCAGGCACCGCCGTAGCGGGACCGGCCCCCGGTCGCAGCGCGTGGAGTACTGCAAGGATGTTCGATGAGTTCGGATCCTCCCATTCTGTTGTGCGAGCTGCGGACGGGGACCGTCCGCGCTCCGGTTCTTGAGAGCCACCTGCCTGTGGGGGCGTGTGGCGGCTCGCGACCCACTGCGGGCGGGCATTGGAGGCAGTCACCGCCGTAACGGGACCGGCCCCCGGTCGCAACGCATGGAGTACCGTAAGGATGTTCGATGAATTCGGAGCCTCCCATTCTGTTGTGCGAGCTGCGGACGGGGACCGTCCGCGCTCCGGTGCTGGGTGACGGAACACCGCTTTGAACTGGACCGCGCCTGCTCATTGCTCCGCGCGGATGGTTTGATAAAGCCAAGCCTTGGCGTAGGCCCATTGCCGTTCGACGGTGCGTTCGGTCACGCCCAGGCTCTCGGCCACTTCTTGATTGGTCAGCCCGCCAAAGAATTTGAGCAGAACGATGTGCGCTTTCTCCGGGTCGTCAGCTTGAAGGCGTTCCAAGGCGTCGTTGATGAGGAGCACTTTGTCGTCGGGTGTCGTGGCGGCGATCTCCATGCCGTCAAGGTCCAGGCGAACCTGACCGACGCCGCGTTTGAGCCGGGATTTGCGTCGGGCGCTTTCGATGAGGATGCGGCGCATGGCTTCGGCCGCCGCGCCGAAGAAGTGCGCGCGATTCTGCCAGGTGCGCTCCCCATCGCCAACAAGGCGCAACCAGGCCTCGTGGACGAGCGCGGTGGGTTGCAAGGTCTGGCCGGCGGTTTCTTGGGCCATGCGAGCCGCCGCGAGGCGACGGAGTTCAGCATAAACCAAAGGTAGCAGGTCGGAAGCGGCCTTTTGCTCGCCACACGAAATGGCACGCAGAACGCGGGTGACGTCGCTCATGGTGAAAGCGGTTGCCGGGTGTGGAGGAGAGATTAGCAGTTTCCCGCAAACAACAAACCGATTTCTTGGATTTTTTCGCGGACCAGATTCGATCCGATGGAGCCATGTTAACAGCGACGCACCGGAGGCCGGACGCCAAACCGGAGGCTGGCGACGCGCTGACGACGGAATGTTGTGGGTTGATCGTCTGCGGGGACAGAAAAGGAAACCTCGGAGATTCAAGCCCGCGGATGGGCTTTGTCATAGGCCCGTTTCAAACGCTCCGTGGTGACGTGCGTGTAAACTTGGGTGGTAACGAGATGCGCGTGGCCCAGCAATTCCTGGACGCTCCGCAGGTCGGCCCCGGCGTCGAGGAGGTGCGTGGCGTAGCTGTGCCGCAACTTGTGGGGGGTGAGACTCGGGTCCAAGCCGGCCGCCGCCAGGTACTTCTTGAGTTGGCGCGTGAACATGCAGGCGTTCAATGGCGTGGGCCGCCGCCGTTGCGCCTGAAACACCCGGTCGCCTTGCACCGGTCGGGCCGGCAGGAGACTCCAGTAATGTTCAATCGCTCGTAACGCGGGCGTGCCGATGGGCAGCAGGCGTTCCTTGCGGCCTTTGCCGCGCACGCGCAGGAGTTGTTCGTTCCAGTCAATGTCCTCCGCGACCAAGCCGCACAGTTCACTGATGCGCAGACCGCACGAATAAATGGTTTCAAGGATGGCCACGTCGCGATAGCACGCGATCACTGACACGGGCCGGCCAGGTGATTTCTTCGGGGGATGGGTCAGCGATTTCAAGGGGGCGACGAGCAGTGCTGCCATCTGTTCCTTGGTGAGATATTTCGGCAGACGGCGGGCCATTTTGGGGAGGGCGAGATTGCGGATGGGCGAAGCCGCGACCACGCCCTGGCGGATGAGGAATTTGTAGAACGTCCGCAACGCGCAAAACCGCAGTTGCACCGCCGCCCGGCCAAGATTCTGCCGCCCAAGAAACCGGACGTAGCTGCGAAAATCATCGCGCTGGAGTTTGTCCCATGCTGGCGGCGACTGCCGTTCCTCAACGTGCCAGCGGCTGAATTCCGTGAGCGCCTGCCGATAGTTTCGCTGGGTGTAAATTGAGGCGTCGCGATCGGTGGCCAGGTGGACAAGGAATCTGCCTGTCCAGACATCACGGGGCGGCGTCACCTTGTTAATCGGGTCGTTCATGTTGACATCGGAGGCCGCAGACCGCGGCATGCGATCCAGCCTTGACGATTCGGGAAATCGTCAAGCCACCGCACTTTCGGCCTGCATATCGCGCGGTGGGAAGTCAAACGTGACCTTGCCCTTCTCGTCCAGCACGAGATACGCGGCGAAAGGTTTGCCGGTCTTGGCAGAGATGAACTTGCCCAGCAAATCGGTTTTCTCACCCGCCAGCAACTTCTTCATCTGGTCGCGCTCGACCGCCTGCTCCAGAATAGTTTTCCCGACGCTAAACTTGCAGGGCTTCGTCTCCAACTGCGACTTCTCGCAAAGGTAACTGCGCGGGCCTTCAAACACTTGACTGCCGCACTTCGGGCACCTGCCGATCGGCGTCTGACCGGTGAAATCAATCTTGGGCTGCGGCTCGGTGGACTTCGGAGCCCGGGCTTTTTTCTCGCGGGGCGCGAACTCGAATTTTACGTCACCGTCCTTGAGCGCCAAAAACGCCTCGAACTTGCGTTTGGTCCGGTTCGAAACAAAGTTCTTCAGCAAGTCGGTTTTGCCCTCGGCGAGCAGCTTGGTGATTTGCGCCGGCTCGATGGGCTGCTGCAGGATGATTTTGCCCGTGCGAAAGTCGCAGGTTCGCGCTGCCGCAGCCTGATTTTCGCACACGTAATTCATGCCGCCATCAAACACCCGCGCGCCGCACTTCGGACATTTGCCGAGCGGCTCCTTGCCCGTGAAATCCAGCGGCGCAGCGGATTCGCCGTTCTCACCTTTTTGGTCGTTGCCGAAATCAAACTCGATCTTGTGCTCGCCATTCATCTTCAGCACGGCCGCAAAGGGCCGGCCTTGCTTGCTCATGAACCCCTGCAAGGGTCCGATCTGCTTCTCCGTGACCAGTTTCTCAACTTCCGCCGGCTCGAACATGCGACTGCATAAAACCTTCCAAACGGAGAAATCGCAGCCCGCGCCCGCACATTGGTAGGCCTTGTATTTCTCGTGAACCGTACCGCCGCACTTCGGACACGGCACATTCAAAACGCCGAAATCGCCCGGGATTGTGTCCTGTTCAAATTGCTTGGCGCGATCCACGATGCGGCGCGTGATTTCCTGGATACCGGCCATGAACTGCTCGCGGCTCAGTTGCCGGCGTTGGATCTGGCGCAACTGATACTCCCAATCGCCCGTCAATTCCGGCTTGGTGAGTTCCTGCACGCCCAGGCCGTTGAGCAGTTCCATCAACGAAAACGCCTTGGCCGTCGCCTGGAGTTCGCGGCCGTTGCGCTGTAGGTAACCTTCGTAGATCAGCCCTTCGATGATGGCCGCGCGCGTGGCAGGCGTGCCGAGACCTTTCTCGCTCATCGCCTCCCGCAATTCATCGTCGTCCACCAGTTTGCCAGCGCCTTCCATGGCGGAGAGCAGCGTCGCTTCCGTGTAGCGGGCCGGGGGTTTGGTGACGTTGGCCTTTACCTCAACGGCGCTGGTCTGGACGGTTTCATTGGGCTTCACTGGCGCGAGACTGGGCGTCTCATCCGAATCGGATTCCTTGCCATACACGGTGAGCCAGCCCGGATTGACGAGCACCTTGCCGGTAGTCTTGAACGGCTCGCCTTCGACGCGCGTGATACGCGTGGTTTCCAGAAATTCCGCCGCCGGATAGAAGATGGCGAGGAATCGTTTTGTCACCAGATCGTAAAGCTTCTGCTCCGGCTCGCTCAACCCCCTGGGCGCCTGCGTGGTGGGAATGATCGCAAAGTGGTCGGACACTTTTGCGTTGTTGAAAATGCGCTTGTTGGGACGCACCCAGCCGCTTTGCAGAATGGTGCCGGCAAACGGACTGTAGTGCGTTCCGCCCAGCATCGTGAGCGTGCTCTTCACTGTGCCGAGGTAGTCCTCCGGTAACGCGCGCGAATCGGTTCGCGGATACGTGAGGACCTTGTGCCTTTCGTAGAGCGCCTGCGCCAGTGCCAGCGTGTTCTTCGCGCTAAAGCCGAATCGCGAATTCGCGTCGCGCTGCAAACTCGTGAGGTCGTATAGCAGCGGGGAGAGCGAAGTGCTGGGCTTGGTTTCCTCGGTGACGATGCCGGGTTTACCGAGGCACTTGTCGTGGATTGCTTCGGCGCGCGACTGCTCCCACACGCGCTCCGGCTTGAGTTGTTCGTCGCCGTCCTTGTCTGGTTTGCTGAACTGCTCATCAAACCAGCGCCCGGGGTATTGGCCAGCGGCGGCGTCAAAGGTGCCGATAACCTCCCAGAAATCCCGGGGCACAAACTTGCGAATCTTCTGCTCGCGCTCGACCACGATGGCCAGGGTCGGCGTTTGCACGCGGCCCACGGTGGTTTTGAAAAAGCCGCCGAGCTTTGAGTTGAACGCAGTCATCGCCCGCGTGCCGTTGATGCCCACCAGCCAGTCGGCTTCCGAACGGCTCGTTGCGGCATCGGACAGCGGCTGCATGGACGCGTCATCCCGCAACGCGTTGAACCCCTCGCGAATGGCGGCCGGGGTCATGGATTGCAACCAGAGCCGTCGGATTGGTTGCTTGGCCTTCGTGTGGCGCACGATGTTGCGAAAGATGAGTTCGCCTTCGCGCCCGGCGTCGCAGGCATTGATCAGTTCGGTCACATCCTCGCGCTTGATGAGCCGCTTGAGCACTTTCAGCCGGTTCTCACTCCTTTCGATGGGCTCCAGATCAAAGTGCGGCGGAATCACCGGCAGACACTTGAAAGTCCATTTGCCGCGTGCGGCTTCGACGCCCGGCGGCGGCACGATGGTGAGCAAATGGCCGACCGCCGACGAAATGACATATTCGTCGTTCTCAAAATAATCGTCCTTGCGCTGAAACTTGCCCAGCGCCTTGGCGATGTCGCTGGCGACGGACGGTTTCTCCGCAATAATCAACGTTTTGCCCATGTGAATGTTCGTGATTCTTAAAATGCTCCTGGGAAATCTGGCAACTCAAATTTTGTGCAGGGCGGCGGGAACTTGGCGCAAAGCCCGGGGCAAGTCAAAGATTTCATTGGCATGGTGTTTGTTGCCAATATTACTCTCCAAATCATGTTGCCGCATGTATGAAACGCAGATTTCCATAACGGAAGAATCGGTACGACGCTTGAATTCCGCCCATGAAAACAAGGCCGCAACCAAGTTTCTGCCTCATCCTGGATCCGGCCGCGATTCCAACACTCCAGAGGCCGTGGTGTCGTGCAGAGTGCTGGAAGTTGCATGGCTTATGCTGGTTGATACGGGTGAATATCGAGAATCCCGATCCTGAGAGAGGTCCGAAGCCGAGCCGCTGCCGTCCCCCAATGGCTTGCCAAACAAGCATAAGCAAGGCAACTCACCGGCAACGCTTCAGGCGCAGCGAGGCAGTGAGCAGATTTCCTGTAACCAGACTGCGGGAAAGTCTCAGGAAACGGGTGTTATGACCAATAATCCAACTCCAACCACCTGTCCAAAGTGCGGCGCGGCGATCCCCGCCGACGCACCGCAAGGCCTTTGCCCCAAGTGCGTTCTTCTGGGAGCTGCCACCCCCACCGACACCGGGTTGCCACCCGCGGCAACCGCGGAAATTCCGTCGCTCGAGCGTGTGGCCGCGGCGTTTCCGCAATTGGAAATCCTCGAACTCCTGGGCCGCGGCGGCATGGGCTTCGTGTTCAAGGCCCGGCAGCCGCATCTCGACCGGTTCGTTGCGCTCAAACTGCTGCCAGACAAACTCGCGCGCGATCCGCATTTCGCCGAACGCTTCAGCCGCGAAGCCCGAATGCTCGCCCGGCTCAATCACCCTGGCATCGTCAGCATCTTCGATTTCGGCCGAGCCGGTGAGTTTTACTTCCTGCTCATGGAGTACGTGGACGGTGTAAACTTGCACCAAGCTATGCAGGCGGGAAGATTTTCTCCTGCGGCGGCGCTTGCCGTGGTGCCGAAAATCTGTGAGGCGCTGCAATATGCTCACGAGCAAGGGGTGCTGCATCGCGACATCAAGCCGGCAAACATCCTGCTCGACAGCAAAGGCCGGGTCAAAATCGCCGACTTCGGTATCGCCAAGCTGGTCGGTGAGGCAAAGCCTGACTTCAATCTTACTGCCACGGGCGCGACGGTTGGCACACCGCAATACATGGCGCCCGAGCAGATCGAACACCCGGAGGCGGTGGATCATCGCGCGGACATCTATTCGCTGGGGGTCGTCTTCTACGAAATGCTCACGGGCGAATTGCCAATTGGCCGTTTCTCTCCGCCTTCGCAACGCACTCCCCTCGATCCGCGCGTGGATGAAGTGGTGATGCGCACTCTGGAGAAAGAGCGCGAGAAGCGCTATCAAAGCGCGGGTGAAGTAAAGACCAACGTCGAGCACCTTACCGAGCCGCAGCATGCACCAGGCAGCAGTGGGGCGGCGCCGGCGTTCAATCCGGCGAACGACTTTATTCTCTGTCCGCCGCGTCTGCCGCGCATGGCCAAGGCGATCATCATTTATTCGCTGGTGGTGGCTCCGGTGTTATGGCTCGTGAGCCTGTTTACTTTGACGCCGCTGCCGGACCACGCCCTGGTTGCTTTCGTCGAGGGAACGGTGAATTTCTTGACAACCGTCGGTGAGTTCCTGGTTTTGGTTCTGCTGGCCGTGGGCGGTTGGAGACTTCGCGGACTGCGGGCTTCGGCGCCAACCTGGCTAAAATGTTCTATTTGGTCGCACCTGATTTTGATAGTCTTGGCCATGGCGGGCTACCTCTGGGTTGGCGTGCTGGAGGTCGAACTCCTGCCGGACGCCCCAACGACACCGCTAAGTGTCGGTGATGGTTTGATGCTGGCCATCGCGTTGGCTTCCTTGGTTTTCGAAATCAGCGCGCTGGTATGGTTGCGGCGCAATCGGGCGATGTTGGAAAATATCCTTCGGACTGCTGCCCGCCCGGCCGGCCCGCGGGGGACGATCGCAATCTCCCCCGGCACGATGACACCTGCCTCGACATCTTGGTCGAAGCTGGCGGTCGCTGGAGCGGCCCTGGTTGGAATCAGCCTGCCCATCCCGCTCTTCTTAGTCGCCGCAATGACCCTACCGGCCGGCGGCATCGGTGGATTTGAATTGGTCCTGATGCTGGCGAGCGTTGGCCTGTTCGGCGTGACTGGGACCATCCTTGGCTGGATGGGTTTGAGTAACATACGCGCAAGCGGGGGCACAATGCGGGGATTGCCGCTCGCCGTGTTCTCCGCACTGGCGTGGCCGCTGTTGGTTCTGCTCCTGGCAGTGGTCGGCCTGCCATCCTTGCTTTTGGTCCAACCGCGGGATTCTGCTGCGTGGGGAACCCTGCGGCAATGCCTGGTCCTGCTCGTGCCAGTCGGCACTCTCACGTTCTGCATCTGGGCGATTTATGCCGCGACACGATGGGGAGCAAACCGGCCAACTTCACGGCCACGCGGCATTTTGAAATGGATTTTCCTCGTGCTGTTGCTCTGGGGCGGCGCGGTGGCAATGTTGGCGCGCATGCAGGGGAGACCGCAGCAGCTCCCAAATTCAGCAAGCAGCCTCGCACCATTGCCGGAAGGGTTGGTCGAACTGGTGGCTATTTCCCGGGAGCCAGCAGACGGCGTGTGGTGGCGACCCGACGGCACCCCGGCGAATGAAGGTCCATTCGAGGTCCACGGCTCATCGCCTGAAATCGGGCCGGGAGAACGTGCCGCGGTGTTCATCTTTCGCTCCCGGGACTCGGAGCAACGGGCTTCTACGTACACCTACGAGTTCCAAGGCGCCAAGACTTGGATTGCCGGGAGGCCGCCCCGCCTGAACGGGCGCCCCGTGAGCGGCGGGTTATTCGTCAAGTCGACGTTCCCAGAATCGCAGAGCGCCACCACCATTCGGGTGGGGGTGGCTATCGACAACTGGGAAACTGTAGCGACTGATTCCGCGCAGGCCAGCCGGAGTTTTGGTATCTCCCGCCATGGCCAGGCACAGCAAATCGCTTTCTTCGGCACGACGGAAGACAAATCAGGGGACACGATCCTGACCCTCACGCACCAGCTCGCTGGAGAAGATGTGAGGGTTGTAGCCGTGGATGCGCAGGGGGCTGAGCATGCTAGCACCACCCATTTCGCCACTGGTGATCGACACAAATTCACCATTCCCCGCCTGTCGCCGAACTATGTCCGAGAATACCGTGTGCAGGTTCGGCCCTATCGCTGGGCGGAGTTCAACAACGTGCAATTGTCCCCGGCCAGCAGCGTGCCTGTCCGAGCACCCCTCGGCGGCGGCCCGGCGGCGCGCAGCTTTTCTTCCAAAACATCCGCGCCCGAAGTTACGCTGGCAGTGAGCGCCCCGCCGCGAGAGACTCTCATCGTCACGGGAATCGTGCTGTCCAATGGCGTGCCACTTCCCGGCGAACCACTGCGCGCAAAACTCTGGCCCCCGAGTGGACTCAAGCCGAGCCCGTTCGTCGTTCAATGGAAGATTGCGGCGGATGCCACCGCGGACGGAGCGCCTTGGGAAATCGTCGTTGAAGACAAAACCTCCGGCACGGTCGCCGCACGGCTGCGGCCAGCCAATCTGCCCGCCCTTGCCTGGGAAGTTTCCCCGTCCGCCGCGAACCTCGCGAAGAAGGCCGTGACGCGGGAAGCTCAGACGTTCGAAGTGGCGCGCGCTTTGCAGACATCCGGCGGTGGCAACGCCGGCACTGCGGATTGGAGCGTGCGAGTTCAGCTCCAAAGCACGCCGCACTCGACGGCCTCGTCGCGCGGCATCAAAGCCGACTTCGTGTTGCCCGCGAATCAAGTGGCCATTTTCGAGTTGGTGACCCGCAGCAATGGCGTGATTGTGCCCGTGCCCGACTTGGCCGCCTACCACATCAACGGCACGCCCGAGACTTACAACGGGAAATTCATCTACGCTGATGACCCCGACGACCTGGATAGCCTGACCGGCTTGCCGCGCTGGACGTTCGGGATCTTTGGTCCCGATGGCCGGCTCGCGTCGCAAGGGCTCGCCGTACCGCAAGCCCCGCCAAACTTCAACCTTAGTTCGACATTGTGGAAAGCGCTTGAGCCTGACACCGAAGTCGTCACAGGCTTGTCCGACTCGGCTTCCGGCGGGCAAGCCTACGGTCTGCGCATCCGCACAAAGACGTTCGCATCGAAGCCGGGGCTTCACCACTCGTCGAGCGGCTACGGTACGAATTGGCTCCGCGCCGCCGCACCGCATCTGGCCTCAGCGGCGACGAATGCCGCGCCGCGGGTCAGCTTCACATTCACCGCAGTCGAGTTGCGCGAAGTGGACGGCAAACGCTGGCTGGCCATTGATTACCTGGACAGTGTGCAGGGCGATTGCCAGAAGTCATTTCCATGGGAGACGAAGATTCCCGGCTTTAAGGCCGAAGTCCACACTTCCGAGTTCGCCAATGATCCGCAGGACCCCTCGGCGCCGCGACATCAACGGATCGAGTATCTGTTGCCGGACTCACCGTCGCGCGGTTCACTGGAGCAATTTCGCAACAATGTTGAAAAGGCGCTGAAGCACAAAACCATCCGCCTGGAACTTGGGCAGGAGAAGCTGCTGTTTGAATTGGGGAGTTCCAGCGACACCGCGCTCAAAGCTTGGATCAAAGTCGTCCCACTGGAATAGGCCAACGCATGAGCGAAACCCTGCACACTCCACCGTTTGCCCCTACTCGCTGGACCCTGGTCCTGCGTGCGCGAGGCGAATCGGTCGAAAGTCGGGCCGCGTTGAGCGAACTGTGCGAAGCCTATTACCAGCCGGTGCTTCGGTTCCTGCGGAGGGAAGGACGGGACGAAGACGCAGCGCGAGAACTCGCCCATGATTTTTTCGCGCGCGTATTGGCGGGCAGGGCGTTCGATGGCGCTGATCCTGGGCGGGGACGCTTTCGTTCCTACCTGCTGGGCGCCCTCAGTCATTTCCTGGCCGATCAGCGCGATCACGCCCGGCGTCTCAAACGTGGCGGCGGTATCGCGCCGCAGTCACTTGATGAACCGGGGGGAACGGATACGTCACCCGGATTCCAAGTGGCTGATCTCGCCGCTGCCGCGCAAGATGCCAACTTCGACCGTGAGTGGGCGCTCACCGTCATGGGCCGTGCCTTGGCCGCGCTGCAAAAAGAATTCTCCGCGGTGGAGAAACTGGACGAGTTCGAGACATTCAAACCGTGGCTCATGGGGGACGTGGCGACGGGTTCCCAGGCCGACGTCGCCCGCCGGCTCGGCTTGTCGGAAGGCGCGGTGAAGGTAACGATCCATCGCCTGCGAAAGCGTTTTCGCACCGCAGTGCGCTCGGAAATTGCCCAAACGCTCCGCGATCCGGCACTGGTGGATGAAGAACTTCGACACCTGATCGAGGCGCTCCTGTGACGGGGTAACCGGCGAAGTGTCAATCCCGCACGAGGAGCGGCGCTGAAGCCGCACGCACTCCAAATTCTTCCTTGGTCAGGATGAGCCAGGTCGGTCACCGACAGCCCTCCACAGTCTTGACGCTTCCTGTGAAGTATGAACCAGGCGGTTAGCCGAAGATCGCTCGTAGTGTGTAGTAGAATGCGGCGGCCAGAATCGCGCCCACCGGCACCGTGATGATCCACGAGATCACGATATCGCGGAGCATTCGCAAATTGATGTGATCAATGCCCCGCGCCAAGCCGATGCCCAGGACGGCGCCCACCAGCGTGTGAGTGGTGGAAATGGGAAACCCCAGACGGCTGGCAATGACGATGGTCGTGGCGGCCCCAAGATTCGCCGCAAAACCGCGCGATGGCGTCAGCGCGGTGATCTTGCGTCCGATCGTTTCGATCACCCGGTAGCCCCAAGTCGCCAACCCCACCACGATCCCTACTCCGCCCAGCATCAACAACCAAATCGGAACGGTGGCCTTGGCCACCACCGTGCCCTCCCGGATGATCGCCACGATGGCAGCCAGCGGCCCGATCGCGTTGGCCGTGTCATTGGCCCCGTGGGCGAACGCCAGGAACGCCGCACTGACGACCAGCAGGGTGGCAAACACCCGCTCCAGCCGGTCGAACTCAAATTCGCGTCGGTATTCCCAACGGCGCGTTGGCAGCGTGGAGCCCGGCGCCAATGCCGGTCGCAATTCTTGTTTCGGTTCCGGCGCCGAACGCTCTTCCTTGCGCACAAACGGGATGCCTTCCGGGTAATCATCCGTGATTTCAACGTTGTGTTCGATCCGCTCCCGTTCGTGTCGCAAGCGCAAGTGGCGCACCCAGAGCAGCGAGAGTAATGCCGCCCCCGTGCCCGCCAAGACCGCGGCGGCAAGTGCCGGCCCCAAATCCAGGTTCAGACCGAGATTCTTCAACCCTTTCCACACCAGCACCAACGCAAGGACAAAGACCATGAAGAACACGATGAGCGGAATGAACCGATAGGTCTGCCGCAACGGATGTTTGTTGTTGATGATCTGGCTTTGAATGATCTTAAAGAGCGTGAAGGAAATCAGTCCGCCGACGAGCGGTGAAGTGCCCCAAGAGAAAACGATCTCGCCAATCTTGCCCCAATTGATCGCTCCCGGCCCCCCGATGACAATGCCGATTCCGACGACGGCTCCGACGATCGTGTGCGTAGTGGAAACCGGCCAGCCAAACCACGTGGCAATCTGTAGCCACGCCGCCGAAGCCAGCAGGGCCGCCATGAAACCCAACACCAGCGCTAGCGGCTCAACCCAGGAAGCGTCAAACATCTTGCCGCGCACCGTATCGGATACGTGCGAACCCAACAGCACCGCCCCGGCAAATTCCATGATGCCGGCAATAATCACCGCCTTCTTCAGCGTTAATCCGCCCGAGCCCACGGAAGTGCCCATCGCGTTGGCCACATCGTTGGCGCCAATGCTCCATGCCATGTAAAGGCCAAACAACAAGCCAAGCGCGAGCAGTATCTGTCCGTTCGGCAACGCCGTTTCAAAAAGGAAGGCAAACATCCGAAAGCGTCAGCGGGAGGATTTCAGTTTCAGCGTCATGCGAATACCATGGCCCGTGCGATCGGCATGTTTGGAAAGTTTCGCCAGCAAACCGACAACCTGCATCCACAACACCGCCTCCACCGGCGGCAGGGGCGGTTCGGCGCCAAGCAACTGACGCGTCAACTCCGTTTGTGCCGGCTTGATGTCGTCCTCGCGCTCGGCCAGTTCCGTGATCAATTTCGAGACCGTGAGCGCGTCCCGGCCCGTGAAGGAGGCCTCCACCAAAAGGTCGAGCCGCGAGATGATGCCGCGCGCCAGTTCGCAATTGGTGAGCACGTTCTCGACGTATTCCTGGACCTGCTGCATCAACGGCGCGGGCAGGCTCAGGTTGCGATAGGTCAACAGACAGGCGATGTCCTCGGCGCGATCTGCCATCGAATCCTGGTGCTCCAGAATTTTGAACAAGTCCTCACGCCGGATGGGCAACAGGACCTGGGCCGCCAGGCTTTCATGCAATTCATTGCGGATGCTGTCCGCCTGCGTTTCCGCATGGCAGATGCGTCCCGCCAGCGCCAGGAGTTGCGCGCGGTCACCTGACTGGACCGCCGCAAATGCCTCGCGTAATAGCCGCACACATTCATAAACGCGTTCGCCGTGCGCCTCCAAGGCCGCAAACGGCGACTCCCCCAGCAGGTTGGTCAGGATGGACATGAACGTCTCAGGAGTTGCGCAACAAAACCGACGACAAGAAGCGCGAACCGGGTCGGCCTCCGGTGCGTTGTTTTGGTCGCTTGCAGAGATTCAATCGCATGTCTGGGATTCTCACATTCCCGTCGGGCCGTCGGAAAGAAAAATGTTTCGCCTGCCGGCAACCAGTCCCTACCGCGCAATTCATCGGCAAGGAGATGCGCGCCAAGAGGAATACGCGCCGCGGGCGAATCCAAGCCGATCTTGCACTTCTACTGGGGTAAGAATACGCCGGTGCGCAAGAATTACATCATGGAGTGGTTGGTCGTGCCGAGGGAGGAGTAAACTGCCCTTTGCCAAACAGGGAACGGAACGCTGATTCTTCATTGCACAAGCACGTTGGCTGAGGTTTAAGATGCCGTCGCCCGGCTTGCGAGCAAGTAAGAGAGGTTCTCCAACGTTTTAAGTCGGCGCCAGCGAGACGTTGGACTCACCTGAAGCAACGAATTCTCCTTGAGCCTGCGGTGTTCCGGTGGAAAAGTGACCGCGATGGATGTTGTTTTTATGCGGAGGTGGTGGGTTCTTCTGCTGGCAGCAATCAGTCTTCAACTGGTGCAGGGGCAGGTGGTGATCAATGAATTCGTCGCCGCGAGTTCGGACCGATTACTCCAGCGTGAGCCTGACGCGTATCCACGGGTCGGCAACACCACGCCCTGGCACTCACCCGATTACGACGATTCGCGCTGGAGCACCGGTCCTGGCCCATTCGGTTTCGGTAGTTCCAGCGGCGTGACGATTGCCACCGGTCTCTCCAGCCAGATGCAGAATCGCGCCGCTTCGTTGTATCTGCGCAAGACCTTCACTGTTACGCCAACCCAGGCTGCCAGCGGTAATTCGCTCGAACTGGTCACCCGTTACAACGATGGCTTCATCGCGTTCCTGAATGGTGTGGAGGTTGCCCGGCGTAACATGGGCAATCCCGGCATGTTCGCGTTCCACGATCAGACCGCTTTCAATACCAACGTGAACAATCCCGGGCTGGAAACCATCAGTCTCGGCGCGGCCAATACGCGTCTGGTGGCCGGGGAGAACTTGCTTTGCCTCCAGGCGCACAATCAGTCGCTGGTCGGCGCGGCGGGCGGCAACTTTCTCGTGCAAGCCGATCTCCGGATTTCCGCGGGGGACACGCTGGTCAGCCACGCAGCGCCGTGGAAGTATTTGCCCGGATTTGCCGAACCGTCCGGCGGCGTGCTGGATTACGGGTTGCTGAATGGCTTTATCGAAGGCAACAAAACGGTCGCCTGGGCCGCGTTGGAATTCAATGACTCCACGTGGCCCATCGGTCCCGGACCGGTTGGCATTGAGGGAGCGAATCCGCCCGATTACATCCTGGGGGTAAATCTCTATTCCCAGGCCTACAACATCACCCCTTCCATCTACACCCGTCGGGTGTTCTCAACCACGCCCGGAGAAGCCGTCTCCGCTGCGTCGCTTCGCCTGACGATTGATTACGATGACGGACTGATCATCTATCTGAATGGACGGGAAGTGTTGCGACGCAACGTCGGCACCCCCGGCACGCCCACGCCGCACAATGTCACCGCTTCGTCGCTCCACAACGCCAACGGCGACAACGGCGGTAGCGTGTCCGGCCAGGAGGAAGTCATACTCCTGGGCTCACCCAAAGACCTGCTTTTCAGTGGCGACAACGTGCTGGCCGTGCAATTGCATCGGGTGAGTGTGACCAGTTCGGATTCCATCGCGCGGGTCACGTTGGAAACCACCGGGGCCGGCGGGCGCGTGCTGTGCCAACCGAACGACTTGGTGAGTTACTTCGTTGGCACCCAGGAGCCGGTCACCGATGGCGAGCAGGAAGACATGGGGCCGTTGGAAGAAGCGCCGGACTCGGAGAACGACTGGATCGAACTTCACAATGCGGGCGGCTCGGAGATGAGTCTCGCTGGTTGGTCGCTGACGGACAACGCCAGTAACCTCCGCAAGTGGATGTTCCCAACCAATACGACGATTCCCGCCGGTGGCTATCTGCTCGTGCTGGCGACGGGACTCGATACTGGCCCGGCCCACGGCGCCACCTATTTGCACGGCAATTTCAAGCTGTCAGCCCAAGGCGAGTATCTCGCGCTGGTGAATGTCGAGGGGCAGATGGTCAGCGAGTTCACGCCGGCGTATCCGCCACAGAGCCATTTCTATTCGTATGGACGCGACACGAATGGCCAATGGGGTTTTCTCGCCCTTGCCACGCCTGGAACTCCAAACACCGGACCAGCCCTCACCAGCGCGCCGGCGGCCCCGGAATTCAGTCTGCCGGGCGGATTCTACAGTCAGGGTTTCTCGTTGGTGATGACCACCGCCACGGCCGGCGCGACCATTCGCTACACCTTGGATGGACGGGAGCCAAATCCGGGTCTGCTTTACACCGGTCCAATCGCCATCACGACGGATCGTGTGGTGCGGGCCCGGACCGTGATGGAAGGTGCAATCCCATCCTCTACGGTTACCCACACGTATCTCCTCAATGAATCGGCCGCTAAACGCTCTCTGCCGGCACTGTGTCTGAGCGGCGATCCTGCATTGACGTTCTATGGTCCCAACACCGTCGGTGGCCCGGCGGCGGGCGAAGGGATCTTTGCCATCAAAGGCGGTGCCTTCGTGAGCGACGTCTGGACACACAATGGCGATCCGTCCGCCTTTCATTTCCCCATGCAACAGGGCCGCTCCGCCGAGAAGCCTGCGACGCTGGAATTCTTCCCCATGGCCGGTGGGGGGTTGCGAACCGATTTGGGGCTGCGCATTTCGGGCAGTCCGTGGTCGCGACCGCGCTACCGGCTTACCGATGCCGCCACCGCCCGGTTCAACCCCTATGACCCAACGCAGAAACCGTCATTCAATCTTTACTTCCGCTCGGAATGGAGCGAGCGACCTTTGGACTATCCTTTCTTCGGCGACTCTCCGGTCACGCGTTTCCTCGACCTCCGCCTCCGCGCCGGCAAAAACGATATTGATAATCCGTTCATCAAGGACGAACTCATGCGCCGCCTGTATCGGGGCACCGGACAGAAGAGCAGCATCGGGATTTTCAACACGGTCTATATCAACGGGATTTTCAAAGGCTACTTCAACCTGTGCGAACGGTTGCGCGAAGGTTTTATGCAGGAGCACCACCAAAGTTCGGAAGCCTGGGACGTTCAGCAAGTCAACGAGTTTGCCAGCGGCGACCCGCTCCACTGGAACAAAATGTTTGCCTATCTGCGATCCACCAACCTGGCCGGACTGGCCGCCTACCAGAAGGTTCACGACTACCTCGACGTGGACAACTATGCTGACTACATCATCGTCAACGCCTTTGCCGCCATGTGGGATTGGCCGCACAACAATTGGGTGGCCGCCCGCGAACGCAGTCCCGCCGGCCGCTGGCGTTTCTACATGTGGGATGCCGAGGGCGCGTTCGGCATCTACGGACGCCCCATCACGTATAACACCTTCACCAGCGATCTGCTCATTAACGACGCGCAAACCACGTCCTGGCATTACATTCAAGCGCTCTACACGTTGTTGCGCGTTTCGCCGGAGTTCCGCCTGCGGTTTAGCGACCGCGTGCAAAAGCATTTCTTCAACGGCGGCACTTTGGTCAAAACCAACATGCAGGCCACTTACCTGCATCTGCGCAACACCATCAACCCCATCATGCAGGAAACCATCGGCACCACCGTGAACCAGGATTTCTACAATACCTGGATCGTGAGTGACACGCGGCGCAATACCTTCTTCACGCAATTGACGCAGCAAGGTTTGTGGCCGGCCACGCTCGCCCCTGTTCTCAATCAATATGGAGGTCAGATTGACGCTGGCTTCGAGCTTGCACTGTCCAACCCCAACGGCAGCGGCACCATCTACTACACGACCAATGGCGCCGATCCCCGTGCGCCGGGCGGAGCCATCGTCGGAATGGCCTACACGACCCCCATCGTCCTGAGTCAAACCTCCGTGGTTCAGGCGCGGGTGCGTAGCACCACCGGAGCGTGGAGTCCAGTCATTGAGGCAAGTTTCATTGTGCCGCCACCGGCTCCGACATTTCTTCCAACCGGCAGTGCGGACTGGACCTTGAACGAAAACTGGTCCAGCGCTCCCCTGCCCTACCCCGACGGCATCGGCGCTGTGGCCATCATCCCGCCACCGATGGGCACCGACCGCAACGTCAATCTCCGCGCGCCCGTCACCATTGGCGAAATTCGGTTTCCGCAATTGGGCTCGACCAGTCGCAACCGCGTGCGTGATCAGGACACCGGCAACTCACTGACGTTCCAAAACACCAACGGTCCGGCTCGGATTGATGTGGGTGGCGCAGACGCGGGCTATGTCGAGTTTGAAGTGCTCGCCGGCACCAGGTTGCAATCGGATCTGCGGTTGCACGTCACGAACATCGTCGGTCACGCGGAGCACGGCGCGTTGCGGTTGCGCGCCAACTGGTCCGGATCGGGCGGAATCGTCAAATCCGGCCTGGGTGTGGTTTCGTTCACGGGCGATGCGAAGACCTACACCGGTGCAACGTTGATCGAGCAAGGCGTGCTGTTAGTCACGCAACCAGCGACGCCCACCGGGTCCACCAACATTACGGTCCAATCTGGCGGGCAACTCCGGTTGATTTCCGCCAACGACGCCGCAGGGCCGCGCGTTTACGGTTTTGGCGGTCCAATCGTTCTCGCCGGTTCCGGGCGTGGTCCGGAAATTCCCGAGGAACAGCATTTCGGCAGATTGGGAGCGCTGCGTTACGACCCCGGCAGTCAGGACAACCACGCCATTCTGCTCAATCCCGTCGCGTTGACGGGGCCGGCGGACATTCATGTGGATGGCTCCCGCAACGTCCTCGAACTGGCGGCCCCGATCTCCGGAACTTACCCGCTCACCAAGTCCGGCGGCGGCACGCTCCGGCTTTCGGCAGACAACTCGTCGTACACCCCGGCTATTCAAGTCGAACACGGCAGGCTGGCGCTGGCCGGAACAATCAGCGCCGCAGTGCATCTCGCTGCCGGCGGCTCACTCAGTGGTCACGGCGCGGTCGGTCCGCTCACCGGCAATGGGAGTCTGCTGCTCCACGAGTCGGTCCTGCACGCCGCCACGGTGAACGGCCTCACCCACAGTTTTGTTCTTGGGAAGACCGGTTCGCCACTCTACACCCAAGCCGCCGCTGCCGGTAACGGATTGCTCGTTCTCCCCTCCGCGCCGCTTTCACCGCAGGCACTGGATTTCTACCTCACCACCCTGCCGGCTTCCGGCGCTCAATTCCGCGGCGGGTTCTTCGTTCCCTTCGAGACGGATCTGGCTGCGGCCGTAGCCGGCGTGCCAAAACGAGTATTCGTTCCCGATGCGCAGGGAATTCATGCCTTCAACGATCAATCATGGTCGCAACTGACGAATGTCCAAATCACGACCATTGCCGAAGCGGCGAACTTTGACGCCGGTTCAGTCGCCGGCCGCCTCCTTGAACTTCGTGTGGATGGTCCTCCCGCGACCTTTGCCGCATGGCAAGCCAGCGCGTTTCCCAATCCCGAGGACCTCGCCAACCCGCTGGTGTCGGGGCCGGACGCCGACCCGCAGGGCGTCGGCGTGCCCAACCTGCTGCGCTATGCCTTGGGGTTGGCGCTGACGGACGAACCCGCGACTGGGTCCCCGCAATTTGCCGGTTCGATTGCCTCTCCGGCCATCCGGTTTCCGTTTGATGCCGGACGCAACGATATTGTTTACATCGTGGAATCCTCCGCCGAAGTCACGGATTGGTCCATGCCGACGATTCTGTTTGATTCGCGGTCGGATTTCCCGCCCTCTGTGCAATCGGGCTGGATTACAGTCCACGATCCCGCGCCGGTGAGTGACCGCCGTTATTATCGCCTTCGCGTATTTCTGAAGCGCGCCCTGTAAGTCGCCCTCTTTCACAACGGAACTGCGCAATCGCAACTGCGGTCGCGGTTGGACTATTTGCACTCCTTGCAGTTCGCCTTCGCGCGCGGCGTGCAATCAATCACCTTGCCGCGCTGGTCAAATTCAAAAGTGCAACACTCGTGCAACATGGCTTTCAATTGCTCGCGCCCACGCTGCACGCGCGACTTCGCGCCAGAGAGGGAAATGCCCAGGCGATTCGCGAGTTGCTGTTGCGTCAGTCCCTCGAATTCCGCGAGCACCAGCGCCTCGCGATACGGTTCCGGCAGGCTGTAGATCATGCGGCGGAATGAAGCTTTGAGTTCTTCCATTTCGCCGTCGGCAGGCTCGGACTCGGCAGGCAGCGTTTCGGGCACTTCCACCGTTTCCTTGCGCGTGCGGTAGTGATCAATGATGGCGTTGCGCGCGATGAGATAAATCCAGCTCTGCAACTTGGCGGGGTCTTTGAGTTGAGCCAGCCGTGCCTGAATCTTCACGAAGACGTCCTGCAAGATGTCCTCCGCCGTCGCCGGATCGTTCACCCGCGCGCGGATAAACTGTCCCAGCTTGGCGGCGAACTCATGCCAGATATGTTCGAGCGTGGCGTTCATGTTCGATTTATCTGTAGCCGCCGACGTGAGTCGGCTCTGATTTCGTGTTAAGGAATGCAGCGGACTCGCGTGCGCTGCCACGATGAATTTAACTCGACTTCACCGCCTCTATCGTGGCCGAGGTGACAAACTCCTCAACGCGCCGGCCCGGAAACCATTCGCTGATAATCTTGCGGCTTCCTTCCTTCGGCTCAACGCGAATTTGCGTGAATCCCGCTGCTGCCAGCCACGCTTTGATTTCCGGAATCGTGGAAGCGCCCGCCACGCAACCCGTGTAAAGCTCCCAGTCTTTGCGCAGTTCTCCAGGAATCTCCGCCAGCGCGACCACGTCCGAAATGGCCAGGCGCCCGCCGGGTTTCAGCACGCGGAAGGATTCCTTGAACACGCGCGCCTTGTCCGGCGACAGATTGATCACGCAGTTCGAGATGATGGCGTCCACGGAATCGTTCGCCACCGGCAGGCTTTCGATTTCGCCAATGCGAAATTCCACATTCGCGTAACCACCCGTCGCCTGATTCTTGCGTGCTTTGCTGACCATCTCCGGTGTCATGTCCACGCCGAGGACGAAGCCCTTCGGCCCGACTGCCCGCGCCGCGAGAAATGCGTCAAAGCCCGCGCCACTGCCGAGATCGAGCACCGTTTCGCCGGGCTTTAGGGCGGCAATGGCTTGAGGATTGCCGCAACCCCATCCAAGGTTCGCGCCCTCCGGTACTGCTTCCGTGTCCGCCGCCGAATAGCCCAGCCCTTGGGAAATCGCCTTGGGATCGGGGTTTGCATTTTCCGGCGAGGCGATTTCCGGGCTGCAACAAGTCGGCGCGCAGCCGCAACCGCCGTTGCTGGCGGCGATCCTGCCGTAGCGTTCACGCACCGTGGTTTTCACTTCATCCTGTTCCAGTGTTGCTGTCTTCATTTTTGTCGTCGTTTTTGTTTGTTATTTCATCGGTCGTTGTGACCGCTTCTGCCTGTGAAGACGAATGACATGGAAAAAGGACGCAGAAATTTTCTCAGGCCAGCGCGCCCTGATCTGTTTCAACCCGTCCCACCCACGTCGCCAGCACCGCCGCCGCAGCTACCCATACCGCGCTGGAACCGGACGCCACGCTCGTGCCGAACGCCGTCCATAACATGCCCACCGCCGTGGTCCGATCAGTGATCGCGGTCGCTTTTCTCCGGTTTAGGGGGCGTCACGGCTGGCGCTGAGTTGGTAGTAGCCCTCGCCGTCCATCGGGACGTTGAGCGAATGAGTAATAGTGTCCCCCGTCCCGGGCAGGGTTTCAATCGGCTCAAAGTCCGCGCCGAGCGACGGGGCGAACAGGATTTCGTAGGTCACGCCCAATTCGGAATTGAACACGAGATTCAAAGACCCGGGAGAAACCTGGCTCAATTGCAGCGCCGGTCGGACGGGTGGCAACGGACCTTCCGGGCAGAAGTTGAACTCATTGATCGCGAGCTGCACCAGCGGCAGGTCGGTCGGCGAAAGCGGAGTGTTCGCGTCGGTCGCGGTGATGGCGAGATTGACCGGCGTCGGCCCCGTCGGCGGTGCAGTGGTTTCGCGCGTGGCGGGCGTGAGTTGGAACGCCATTGGCGTGAACAGTCCGCAATCCCGCGCGGGCGTCATGGTGGTAGTGTCCATTGAGAACACCTGCATGACGCCGCCGTTTAAGATGCTGACGGTATAGAGCAGACTCTGGGTAGCGGCATCGAGCGAAATCCGCGTCGTCTCCGCGCCTCCCTCCAATCCGATCAGTTGCGGGTTTTCAAGACTGCCGTCCACCTTCAGCAAGTGGCCGATTTGCCCGTGGGGAGGGCCAAAGCTTTCCACGGCGAAATAGGCGTGGGTGCCGTCCCAGCCCCCGAATTCGCCAATGAAGATTCCTCGATTTGTGATGACGAGGTCAGCCTGCGCAAGAATCTCGCCCGTATCCCCATCAATCCGCATCAGGCCAAGGAAACTGCCTTCCAGATTAAGATTGTATTCGTTGAACGCGCCGGCGGGAGTGCCCCCGGTAAGCCAGATGTTTTCACCGTCGTAAACCGGGTTGCGTCCCAGAATGAAAATGTGGGTGACGGGCATGAATCCGTGGATGATCCTCACCCAAGCCAGCGAGCCGTCGGAGTTGAGTTTGATCATGAAAGTGGCCCCGTCGGGATATCCGGTCAGGCGCGGGATCGCGGTCGTAATTAACATGGAGCCGTCCGGCCCGATGGAAGGCGGGATGTCGCCCGGCCCCGGCCCCGATTTGGCCCAGCGCACCGAACCGTCATTGTTAAGGCAGAGCAAATTATTGGGGCTGACCTGCAAGAGAAAACCGCTCAAGTCGGGCAAACGGTGCAGCCAGAGGTCGGGCGGTTGAAACTCGCTGGGATTCAGACCGGAATAGTCCTTGTCAGCCAGCTTCGTGCCCTGCTCATCGAACAACATCACGTTGACATTGCCTCCGAGATGTTGCGCCACGCCAATGACGTTGCCGGAATACCGGTCAATGGACATGACGTGCGAACCCTCGGCCAGCGGATTCGCCAGAACCGCTCGCAGATCAAACTCATAACCGAAGCGCTTGGCCAGCGTCAGGCCATTGTAGATTCCAATCCGGCCTTTTCCGTCGAGCGTGTAGGCGGCGAACAAATTGTCCAGGTCCGCCAGCGGGAGCACGCGTTGATGCCGGGACCTAAAACCACCACTATTGGTGCCGCCGTCGAGATACGCGGCCCATTGCAGTTCACCAAGGTGATTGAACCGCGCACCAGTGGCAGTGGTTTGCCCCGAGTTGAAACCCCGAATATCGGAAACTCCGCTGAATTCAAACCCCAGACTGAAATCGTCCGTGAACAACTGTTTGACGGTCGGATCCTGAAGTGTTGTTAGTGCGGGATCCAACGCTTTGGACCAGGGAATGGCCGCCTCACCAGACTTGGTGAGCAGCACACAGAGGGCGAGGGCGAACGAAACCTTCGAGACGGGGGAGACGATTGTTTGTAACATGACGCATATACGAATGAATGGTTAACACATATTTCTTCTACGGGATGACCTACCGTAGTTCCCGATGGCGGATGTCGCAAGCGAAAGCTCGAATGAATCTCTGAGGCTGAAGTTTGCGGATCCCGGGGAGCACAAGGTCACAAAGGTGGTGCTGGTCAAATGCGCGGCTTGCGGCATACTACGGCGCGACCGTGAGGTGAGTTTGTCCGTTGCCTGCCCGGTAATTATTGTCAGTGGCGAAAATCCGATTCATGAAAGATCAGATCATCCGTTTGTTGGGCCAGAAGAATTATGTGCCGTTGGCGGCTGAAAATCTGCGGCGGCATTTGCGGGTGCCGCCAGAACGCCAGCGGGATTTCGACCAGACTTTGCGCACCCTGGAGCAGACCGGCCAGGTCGCCCGCATCAAGGGCAATCGCTACGTCCGGCCCCGCGAGGCGGATTTGATTCCGGGCCGCATCCGGATGAACCGCCAGGGCAAGGGATTCCTCCAACCGGACGATCCAGGCCTCAAGGAAATCGCCATCCCCGAGAGCGCCACCGGCACGGCGTTGCACGAGGATCGCGTACTCGTGCGGCGCGATGTCCGGCCCAAGGGCTTGCGCCCTGACGCGAGCGATGTCGCCACGGGCGCGGTGGTTCGCATCCTGGAACGCCGGCGCACACAGATCGTTGGCACACTCCAACGAGGCCGTCAGTTTCTCTACGTCATTCCGGACGATCCGCGGATGCCTCACGATTTCTACGTGCCGGAACCGCGCGACGTGGGGCGGCCCGCGCGCATCGGCGACAAGGTGGTGGTCGAGTTGCGCGAATGGGAATCGCGCCACACCAACCCGGAGGGCGAGATCATCGAAGTCCTTGGCGCACCGGACGACGAAGGGGTGGACATGCTTTCGGTGCTGCGCCAATACGATCTGCCACTGCATTTTCCAAAAACTGTTTTGAACGAGGCGCGCACCATCGGCTCAACGGTTCATCCGCACGATCTGCCGGGCCGCGTGGACTGCCGGCGTCATCGCGTCATCACCATTGATCCCGACGATGCGAAGGATTTCGACGACGCAATTTGTCTGGAGCGGGTGGCGCACGATCAATGGCGGCTCTGGGTTCACATTGCGGATGTCTCGCATTACGTGAAGCCCGGCACGGCGCTCGACACGGAGGCGCGGAGACGAGGCAACTCAACCTACCTCGTGGACCGCGTCATCCCGATGCTGCCGGAGGCGTTGAGCAATGAGCTCTGTTCGCTCAAGCCAAACGTGGATCGCCTGACCAAATGCGTTGAATTCCTCCTCACCAACGAGGGACGGGTAATGAACACGAAGTTTTATCCCGCGGTGATCCATTCGCAACGGCGTTTCACTTACGGCGAAGTGCTGGAGATTCTCCAACGCCAACCCACGCCTGATGCCATCGAGCAAATGCTGCATCAAGCGCACGTACTGGCCCAACGCATCCGGCGGTCACGCTTCAAGGCCGGCTCGCTCGACCTGGACTTTCCCGAAACGAAAATCCGGCTGGATGAACAGGGGCGCATTTTGCGCATTGAGAAGACTGAGAACGACGTGTCGCACCAGTTGATCGAGGAGTACATGTTGCTGGCGAATGAGGCGGTGGCCACGCGGTTGATGGCGCAGCGCAAGCCGGCGGTTTATCGGGTCCACGAGTCGCCGGACTCGAAGCGTTTGCAGGAGTATCGCGAAGAAGTTTTGAGCCACAACGTGCCGTGCGGCAACCTCAGTCAGCCCGCCGAGGTTCAGAAGTTGTTGGCCCGGCTCAACAGCCTGCCGATCGGTCAGGCGCTCAAGATCGGCTTTCTCAAATCGCTCATGCGTGCGCGGTACGCGGTCGAGCCGCTGGGCCATTACGGCCTGGCCAAGAAGAAGTACACGCACTTTACCTCGCCCATCCGCCGCTACGCCGACCTGGTGGTCCATCGCGCGCTCTTCGAGAAGAATCACGGTTCAAATTCCGCGCTCAAGGAAACCGCCGAGCACATTTCCGTCACCGAACGCAATTCCGCCGACGCGGAACGCGACAGCAAGGACGTGAAACTGTTCGCATTCCTGAAAGCACAGTTGAAATCCGGCCAACCCGAGCGTTATCCCGCGCTCGTGACCGACGTCCGCAACTTCGGTTTTTTTGTGGACGTGCCGGGACTGGCGATGAGCGGCCTGGTGCCGTTGTCCACGGTGGAAGACGATTTCTTTGTATTCGACGCCGCGCGCAATCTTTTGGTGGGGCGCCGCACCCGGCGCATCATCCGCCTTGGCGACAAGGTCACGGTGCAAGTGGCGCAGGTGGACAGCTTCAAGAAGCAGGTGGATTTCCGTCTGGCCACTGAGCGCAAATCTGGCGGAATGCGCTCCCCTGCACCACGGCAAAACCAGTCGCGCCCTTCCCGGCGTGATGCTGGGCATCCCGCCGGAAGAACAACCTCACCCGCACCGCGCCAGAACCGGTCACGTCATTTCCAGCCCCGACGACGATAGTCACCGGCTAATGGACCTTATTGGTCGCGTGGCGTCAAAATCGTCAAAAATACTTTGTCGGATTTTTCCGGCGGTGGCTGTTTAATGGGTGAGATGCACGATCAGTCCGACGCTCAATTGCTCCGCGACTACGCTGAACGTAGCGCCGAAGCCGCCTTTGCCGTGCTCGTCGCGCGCCATACCGACCTCGTCTATTCGGCGGCATTGCGTCAGGTCTATTCCCCCGACCTCGCCCGCGACGTGACCCAGAGCGTCTTCACCGATCTCGCCCGTAAAGCCCGCACCGTCAGCGCGAATCTGAGTCTCGAGGCAAGTCTTGTCGGCTGGTTGTATCGCGGCACGCAGTTCGCTGCGCGCGACCTGAACCGCACCGAAATCCGCCGCACCCAACGCGAAAGGCAGGCCATGGAACAACTTCAGCCCGCGCCCGAAACTCCGCCCGACTGGGAGTAACTCCGCCCCGTCCTCGACGACGCCATGTCCGAACTCGACGACACCGGCCGCGAGGCCGTGTTGCTCCGCTATTTCAAGAACCACGACCTCCGCACCGTCGGCGCAACGCTCGGCATCAGCGACGATGCCGCGCAAAAACGCGTGAGCCGCGCCGTGGAGCGCTTGCGCGAATTCTTCGCCAAACGCGGCGTCACCGTCGGCGCGAGCGGACTCGCCGTCGTCATCTCCGCCAATGCCGTGCAAGCCGCACCGGTGGGTTTGGCTCTAGCCATTTCCACCGCTGCTGTGCTGACCGGAACAACCCCCGCAACTGTCACTGCCACCAAAGCCATCGCTATGACTGCACTTCAGAAAACCATCGTCACCGCCACCATCGCCGTCCTGGCCGGAGTGGGAATCTATGAAGCCCGCCAAGTCTCGCAACTGCGTGACCAAGTCCAAACGCTCCAACAGCAACAAGCACCGTTGGCCGGACAAATCCTACAATTGCAGAGTGAACGCGACGATGCGACAAATCGACTGGCAGCCTTGAGCCAGGACAATGAGCGGCTGAATCAAAACACCACCGAACTACTCAAGCTGCGAGGAAGGATTGGCCTGCTCCGGCGAGAACTTGCAGATGCCAATCACTTGCTTGGCTTTTCCAATGAGTTGGCAAGAACCTGGACGATCGGACAAACAAAATGGCCCAATGACTGGAGGAATGCTGGCTTGGGTTCGCCGGAAGCGGCCTTTGAAACCTATCAATGGGCGGCCGCGAATAGCGACTTTCAGACCATGAGGCAATGTTTGATCTTCGACTACGGGACGAACACGGAGTCGCCTCCACAATTGTTTGCAGACAGGAGAGTGCGATCTGAACTCGCTGGAATCAGCCACGGTTTGACTGGGGGCATTCGCCTCTATTCCGTGGTGCAATGGAGTGATGATAGAGCTGGCATCGAGATCGAGAAGATGGAGCGCCGAGGCGTCGACGCGGTTCGCCCTGGCATCAACGGCACAGAGGATCACTATTTCAAGTTATCGGATCCGGCGGAATGGGATTTGAAAAAGGACACGGTGAATCTTTTAAAAGTTGATGGCGAATGGAAGGTCATCACCGAGAATACACCTGGTTATGTGAACCTTACCCCCGATGATGAAGATTCCGGTGCTGTGGCCGAGTTGATGATGAAAATGGGACCTAACGAGCTTGAACAGCTAAAAGCCAAAGTGCCGTTGCGAACTTTACGCGCGTATGAAGCATTGAAGGCAAAAGGTCCGCAGTGATCGCAAGTGCTTTTCGCGGTATTCGGAAATGAGTAAGGACCGGGGCGTGGCTGTGTCTGAAAGACCAGCCGTAGCACGCCGCCTGAAACCAGCGCAACAGAACTTTTCATACCCTTTCTGTCTGTTACGCGCTGCGACTGGTGCTGCGCACACAGTCGCGCTCCTTACGAATCAAGCCTTCGGCGGCACAGGCGGCGTTGCCGCCACGGTCTTCACCTTCAACTCAATGTGCAGGTCGCGGAGTTGTTTCGGCTCGGCTGTAGCGGCGGGCATCCGTGCCTGCCGTAGAGCCGGGCTTCTCCACCCTCCGCAGTAGGCTGCTACGGAGGACGGGCCAGCCCGGCGGAAAAAACCGCGCGCGCGGCCTCAGCGCCGTAGGCGCGGCACATTTGTTGAAACGCGCACCCATTAATCCACAAGCTCCCTAGGAGCGGCATCGTGTCGGTGACATGCCGCTTCTACGGAGCTTGGTTGGCTTCGGTTGATGGCTACAAAGATTTCGCGCCTACGGCGCTGCATTTGCCAGCGTTGACCACCATCCACCCTCCGGCTAAGTTGCCCGCGTGAGTCACGCGCTGATTGACGAAATCAGTCTGGAGTTGGGCCGTCGCACCGCTGCGCGATTGCGACAGCAACCCGATCTGCTTCAGCTCGCTCACGACAATCTGGCGCGGTGGTCTCGATTGAATTCCGGGTCTCCATCCCTGCTGCGTTGCTACGACGAATGGCGCAAAATCCTAGATGTCTCTCTGGATGAAATCTGCGCGGTTTTGACTGCCGATAGTGAAGAAGGCCGGCGACTCCGGCAGAACTCGCCGTTCGCCGGCATCCTCAGCGCCCGCGAAGTCTGGGAAGTGAAACAGCATTTCCGCCATGCAACGCCCGCAGCTTGAACACATCATTCGCGCCGCCGTCGGCATCACCGGCGCGACGGAGATCGTGGTCATCGGCAGCCAAGCGGTGTTGGGACAGTTTCCGAGCGCGCCGCCGGAACTGCTCGCTTCAATCGAAGCCGACGTGTTTACCTTCCGCAGTCCCGCCGATGCCGATTTGATTGATGGTTCAATAGGCGAAGGCTCACCGTTCCACCAGACGTTCGGTTATTACGCGCACGGCGTGGCGGAAGAAACGGCGATCCTGCCGCCGAGTTGGAAGGAGCGGTTGGTCAAAGTCCAAAACGCGAACACTGGCAATGGCTGCGGCTTGTGCTTGGAAATACACGACCTCGCTGTGGCAAAACTGGCCGCCGGACGCGAGAAGGATACCGGTTTTGTGACCGAGTTGTTTCGCAACAAGCTCGCCGATCCCAAGCTTGTTGAATCCCGCCTCCGACAATCGCCGTTATCGGGCGAACGTCTGGAACTGGCGCTTGCCAGACTCAAACGCCTCGCGGCGATTTGACACGGCGGCGAACTTCCTCGGCTGCCAACACAATTTCTGTCGGATTTCGTTCGTGCCGGGTACTCTCTGCCGAGTGAACGACCAAACGGACCAACAACTCTTGCGCGATTATGTTGAGCGCCAGTCCGATACCGCATTTGCCGTCATCGTCCAACGCTACGTTGATCTGGTTTATTCCGCCGCGCTCCGTTTGAGTTGCGACGCCCACGCTGCCAAGGACGTAACACAAGGCGTGTTCGTGGCTTTGGCTCAAAACGCTCCACAACTCGCCGACCGCCCTGCCCTTGCTGGTTGGTTGCATGGCACGGCTCGCAATCTCGCGGTCAAGACCATCCGCTCGGATGTGCGTCGCCGCGCCCGCGAACAGGAGGCTGCCGTCATGAACGAATTACTTTCCGCCCACCCGGACGCCAGTTGGGAACACATCGCCCCACATCTCGACGAGGCGCTGGGTAATCTCGACGAAACCGATCGCGAGGCCGTGTTGCTCCGCTATTTCAGGAATCACGACCTCCGCACCGTCGGCGCGACGCTCGGCATCAGCGATGATGCCGCGCAGAAACGCGTGAGCCGCGCCGTGGCACGCCTGCGCGAATTCTTCGCCAAACGCGGCGTCACCGTCGGTGCGAGAGGACTTGCAATTGTCATCTCTGCCAATGCCGTGCAAGCCGCGCCGGTTGGTTTGGCTCTCGCCATTTCCACCGCTGCCGCGCTGACTGGAACAGCCCTTGCCATCACCGCAACTGCCACCACCACCAAAGCCATCGCCATGACTGCGATTCAGAAAACCGTCGTCACCGCCACCATAGCCACCCTGGCCGGAGCGGGCATCTACGAAGCCCGCCAAGCCTCGCAACTGCGCGACCAAGTTCAGGCGCTCAAGCAGCAGCAAGCCCCACTGGCAGAGCAAATCCAGCAATTGCAGAGCGAGCGAGACGACGCCATGCAACGGCTTGTTAATCTTTCGTCCCAACCAAGTCCGCACCTGCCTGCGCCGCGAATGCAGTTTGCCTCGCCCACTACAGTTAATTTGCAGTCCACAAATCTTTACGTACGGTTCAAGGACGCACAGCCGAAGTTGTCAGTTGAACAGCTTGAACCTTATTTAGATGCGAATGGACGGAACGCGGCAAGTTTGCTCGCCGCGTATCGCACGACCGGTGATGCCACTTTGCTGGATGAAGCGAAGCAAAAGTATCCGGACAATCCGCAGGTGGCGTTCGAGGCCGCGATGAAGAAGGAAACGACGCCCGAAGAGCGACGTCAATGGCTGGAAGCTCTCAAGAAGTCCGACCCTGACAACGCACTGGCAAACTATCTTTCGGCATTGGATTACTTCAAGTCCGGCCAGACCGATCAAGCCATCCAGGAATTCATGGCTGCCTCCGGCAAGGCGTTTCAAGATTTTACTTCTGAACGATATCAGGATGACACTGAGGCTTACCTCGCCTCGGGACATTCCGTGGCAGACGCAAAGACTGCTGCGGGCATGCAATTGCTCCTGCCGCAACTGGCGCAAGTAAAGGAATTGGGTTTGAACATGATTGAACTGGCAAAATCGTATCGGCAGGCTGGCGACGACGCTTCGGCACACGCCGCCCTGCAGATGGCAATAAATCTGGGCCAGCGTTACAGCACACCGTCGCCGGGTGAGCCCACAATCAGCCAATTGGTCGGCATCCATCTTGAAGGCATAGCGCTCAAAGCAATGGATGCGAATGCGACTTACGGCAACAGCGGGCAAACCGTCCAGGATCGGCTCAATCAACTTGCGCAACAAAGAGCCGAGTTGGAGGAGCGGAATCGTCAGGCTGAACTCATATTTCCGAAAATGACCGAACAGGACTGGATCAACTATCGAGACCGCTGGCTGATGTTCGGCGAGGAAAACGCGATTAAATGGGTGATCAACAAATATGGTCAACAATGATTGAAACATTCTAAACATCTTGAGTTTTGGTGGACCACTTTTGTTCCGAACCGAATCCCCGCGCTGCGACTGGTGCTATGCACACAGTCGCTCTCATCGCCAATCACGCCTTCGGCACGAACGGCGGTGTCGCCGTCGGTTGTTTCACCTTCAACTCGATGTGCAGGCTCCGGAGTTGCTTCGGTACGGGCGTCTCACCCGTGCGTCGTACATCTGAGTCGAACGGTCGGGACACCCGTGCCACTACATCGCCTTCGCCGCGATGTCGCGACGGAAGTGCGCGCCGTTGAACTGGATTCGCTCCACGGCGGCGTAGGCCGCGGCTTGGGCGGATTTCAGGTCTTTGCCCAGCGCCGTCACGCCCAGGACCCGCCCTCCATTAGTCACGATCTGCTCCCCTGCCCTCGCTGTGCCCGCGTGAAACACCTTCGTGTTCGGCAGGGCGTTCGCTTCATCGAGGCCGGTGATGATTTTGCCCTTCGGGTAACTGCCGGGATAACCGCCGCTGGCCATCACCACGCACACGCTTGCGAGCGGACTCCATCTTAACTCATGCTTGGCGAGCGTGCCGCTGACGCTGGCGTCGAGCAGTTCAACCAGATCGTTTTCCAAGCGCGTGAGATAAACCTGTGTCTCCGGGTCGCCGAAGCGGGCGTTGAATTCCAGCACCTTGGGACCTTCCTTCGTGAGCATGATGCCGGGATACAGGATGCCGCGGTAATCAATCCCCTCAGCCGCGCAGCCGCGCATGAAAGGATCGAGAATGGCTTTTGCCGCGTCCGCCAGTTGCTCATCGGTCAGGAACGGCGTGGGTGAATACGTGCCCAGGCCGCCGGTGTTGAGGCCCTGGTCGCCGTCGAGCGCGCGCTTGTGGTCCTGTGACGTTGGAAAAAGCCTTGCCGTCCTGCCGTCACAGAGTGCGTGCATTGAGACTTCGACGCCCTCAAGAAACTCCTGGATGACCACCCGTGCGCCCGCCGCCCCGAACGCCTTGCTCACCATGATTTCGTCCACCGCCTTCTCGGCTTCCGCCTGGTGGTGGCAGATCAAAACACCTTTGCCGAGCGCGAGACCGTCGGCTTTTACCACACAGCGCCCGAGCGAGGCCGCGAATTCCTTTGCGGCAGCCACGTCATCGAAGGCTCCAGCAGCGGCGGTTGGAATGCCGTATTTCTCCATGAACCGTTGCGAGAAGACCTTGGAAGCCTCGAACTGCGCCGCCTTCTGGTTTGGTCCCCAGATTCTCAGCCCGTGCCTCCGGAACAAATCCACGATGCCAAGTGCAAGCGGATTGTCCGGGCCGACCACAGTCAGATCAGCTTTCTTTTCCTGCGCGAACGCGAGCAGCCTGGGCAAATCCTCCGCGCCGATGTTGAAACATTCCACGGCACTCCCGTTCCTGGCGAGGCGTTCCTGGGCGATGCCGGCGTTGCCCGGAGCGCACCACATCCGGGTGACGTGCGGTGACTGCGCCAACTTCCACACTAGCGCGTGTTCGCGTCCGCCGGATCCGATGACCAAAATCTTCATGGTTATGCCGACGCAGACTACAATGTCCGCTCGAACTTAGAAAGTTCAGATACGCCCGGACGACAATTTGCTTCCAGGACGGCACGGCGGGATCATGGTTAACTACCCCTGTCGAAAGTCAGCCCGTCATTCCTGGCGCTGACTTTGATCCTGTCACCCGGCTTGAACTCACCCGCGAGCAACTTCGTGGCGAGCGGGTCGAGCAGATGCTCCTGAATCGCGCGCTTGAGCGGGCGGGCGCCGAATTGCGGGTCGTAGCCCGCTTTTGCCAGAAAAGACTTTGCCGCCTTGTCCACCTCGAGAACCAGATTCTGTTGTGCCAATCGCTGGTCCAACCGGGCGAGTTGGATGTCCACGATGCGGTCCAGTTCCGCCGTGCGCAAGCTGTGGAAAATGATGATGTCATCCACGCGATTCAGAAACTCAGGGCGGAAGTGCGCCTTCAACTCCAGTTTCACCACGCGCTCCAGTTCCGCCTCGTCCTTCACCGAGCCTTCACTGCCGCCGTAGAATTCCTGGATCACCGGCGAACCGACGTTGCTCGTCATGATGACGATGGTGCTCTTAAAATCCACCGTCCTCCCCTGCCCGTCCGTCAGGCGGCCATCGTCCAGCACTTGCAGCAACACGTTGAACACATCGTGATGCGCCTTTTCGATTTCGTCGAACAGCACAACCGAGTAAGGCCGCCGGCGCACGGCTTCGCTGAGTTGCCCGCCTTCGTCGTAGCCAACGTAGCCCGGCGGCGCGCCAAGCAACCGCGCGACGGTGTGTTTCTCCATGTACTCGCTCATGTCAATCCGCACCATCGCGTTCTCGTCATCGAACAGAAATTCCGCCAGCGCGCGGGCGGTCTCGGTTTTACCCACGCCGGTCGGGCCGAGAAAAATGAACGAGCCGATGGGCCGATTCGGGTCCTGCAAGCCGCTGCGCGAACGGCGCACGGCGTTGGAGACGGCTTTGACCGCTTCCGCCTGGCCAATGACGCGTTGTTCCAAGCGCCCCTCCATCTTGAGCAGTTTTTCGCGTTCGCCTTCGAGCATCCGAGACACCGGAATGTGCGTCCAAGACGCCACGACGCGCGCGATGTCCTCGTCCGTCACTTCCTGCCGCAGCAGGGAGTGGCGCGCGGACTGCACCGACTGATTTTCGATGTCGGCCAGCTTCTTTTCCAGTTCCGGAATCTTGCCATATTGGATCTCCGCCGACTTGGTGAGATCGCCGCGACGCTGCGCCTGTTCCAGTTCAATCCGCGCCTGCTCCAGTTGCTGTTGGACGATGCTGACGGCATTGACCGCGGTTTTTTCATTTTGCCATTGCGCGGTGAGGGCCTTGGACTGTTCCTTCAAATTGGCGAGTTCTTCGTCGAGCAACTTGAGCCGTTCCTTGCTCGCGGCGTCCTTCTCTTTGGCCAGCGAGGTGCGCTCAATCTCCAACTGAAGAATCTGTCGGTCCAACTGATCGAGTTCCGTGGGCTTGGAATCCAGTTCCATCTTGATGCGCGACGCCGCCTCGTCCACGAGATCAATGGCCTTGTCCGGCAGGAAACGATCCGCGATGTAGCGATGCGACAAGGTCGCCGCCGCCACCAACGCCGCGTCCTGAATCCGCACACCGTGATGCACTTCGTAGCGTTCCTTCAGCCCACGCAAGATGGCGATGGTTGCCTCGACCGTTGGCTCGGCCACCATCACGGGTTGAAACCGGCGTTCCAACGCCGGGTCTTTCTCAATGTGTTTACGGTATTCGTCGAGTGTCGTAGCGCCCACACAGCGCAATTCGCCGCGCGCGAGCTGCGGCTTCATGATGTTCGCCGCGTCCGTCGCGCCTTCCGCCGCGCCCGCGCCGACGATCGTATGCAACTCGTCAATGAACAAAATGATTTTGCCCTCGCTGGAAACAATCTCCTTGAGGAATGCCTTGAGCCGGTCCTCAAATTCACCGCGATACTTCGCGCCGGCGATCATCGCGCTCAGGTCCATCGCCACGAGCCGCTTGTTCTTGAGCGATTCGGGAATGTCGCCACTCACAATGCGCCGCGCCAGGCCTTCCGCGATGGCGGTCTTGCCCACGCCCGGTTCGCCAATGAGGACCGGGTTGTTTTTGGTCCGGCGCGTGAGCACCTGCATCACGCGGCGAATTTCCTCATCGCGCCCGATGACCGGGTCAATCTTGCCTTGACGCGCCAGCGCCGTGAGATCGCGTCCGTATTTATCCAACGCCTGAAACTTGCCTTCCGGTGCTTGATCCGTCACCCGCTGGTTGCCGCGTAGATCGGCGAGGGCTTTGAGCACGGAGTCGCGCTTCAAATCTTGCGCCTTGAAAATCTGTTTCAACGCGGGGCTGCCGGCGTCGAGCAGCCCCAGCAACAGATGCTCGGTGCTGATGTAGTCGTCCTTGAGTTTGCCAGCCTCGGTTTGAGCGGCATCCAGCGCCTTCTTCAACTCCGGGGTGGAATACACGTCGCCGCTGCTCGTGCCTTGCACTTTGTGCCGCCGGGCGAGTTCCTGCCCGACCTCGGCCTGCAGTTTGGTGACCGGCACCCCGATTTTCTCCAGTAATTCCGGCACGAGGCTTTCGCTCTGGCTCAGGAGCGCCAGGAGCAAATGTTCACAATCCACTGCCTGATGCGAATAGCCGTGCGCGCTGCGCTGCGCTTCCGCCAGGGCTTCCTGCGATTTGATCGTCAGTTTGTCCAGTTGCATACCTCAATAATTGTAACGGCGCGGACGCATCGTCAAGGGGTTGGCAGCAGGTTGTGGTTTCCGCGAACCGGAAAATTATTTGCCTTGGACCGCATTTGTCCCACCCGACCCGTCACACTGCCTGCAAAAATGAAAGGTTCAATTATGACAAATCAACAAATGGAACTTGGTTTCAGTGGCCAGAAACTCCTCACCCGGTCAGGCCGGCGCGAACGGCGGATGACGCGGGCCAAATGGTGGTTCACGAACATGCGCCAGATTGTGGATCGTGCCATGGACTGGCAGGCCGAGGCCGAACCAAGGCCCGAACAAACCTGGTTGCCGGAAGCCAACCGGCAGGTGCGGGTTTAATGGAGGCATCGCGCGCCGGCCTTGCCCCACAACCGTCAACGCGGCTGGCGCGCGCAAGAAAGCAAAACCGCCGGACGCAATGTCCGGCGGTTTTAAGAAACGCTTTTTAACGCGGCGTGTCCGCCTGGCGAACAGTGAACCTGTCAATTCAGGAGTCGGTCTGCGTTATCTAACTTTGTCTTGATTCCGGGAGTACGATTAACTGAAATGGCCCTGCCAAGCCAAGAGGAAAGTTATGAAGGAAACAGCCGCCGTACCTGATTTGGAACTTGCATTCGATGTCGGTCACAGCTCCATCGGCTGGGCCGTGCTGCAAGCGGTGGGGCGAGCGTCCCCGCGAGCCACAGACCCAGACGCCAACCTGCTTGGGTGTGGCGCTGTGATATTCCCCGCAGACGACTGTCTCGCCTCGCAACGTCGTGTTTTTCGTCGGCAACGCCGACACATCCGCGCAACGCGCCTTCGTATCGCTCGAATTAAGCGGCTGCTCGCGCACCTTGGCGTGCTGACAAATGAGCAACTCGACTCCGTTGTCTCGTCCAGTCCGTGGCTGCTTGCGGCGCGCGTGTTGCGTGGCGGGGAGAAACTTACATGGGCAGAACTGTGGGATGTCCTGCGCTGGTATGCGCACAACCGTGGATACGATGGAAACAAGGGCTGGAGTCGAATGGGGCAAACGCTGGATCAACTCGACGAGACGGAACTAGAAAAGTTGAGCAACGATGCTGCATTAAGCGACGACGAGAAAAAGGACGCGAAGTATTTGAAGGAAGCAAAGTCGCTAATGGGAAAACACGGAACACAGTCTATGTGTGAAACATGGTGTGCTGTTTGCAAACTCGATCCGCTTGGCAAAGTAATGTCGTGCAATTTACCAGGCGAGGAACGCCCGCGCGGATTGAAAGCTGCCTTTCCTCGCCGAATAGTAGAGCGGGAAGTCGAACGCATCCTGCGTGCGCAGGGCATCGAGGAAAACGTGATCGTGGCGATCATGCGCGACCACACCGCTGTTGAAGGTCCGGACTATCGGTTGCCAGCCCGTTATGGGCAACGCGTGAATGGAGCACGCACACCGGGAGGATTGCTCTTCGGTCAACTTGTGCCGCGCTTTGAGAACCGCATAATCGCCACCTGCCCGGTGCAGTTTCAGCGCGAATACGAACGTGTTTTCGCCGCGACGGGCGATGCCAAAAAAGCAACGCACGAAGCGGAGAAGCTGGCGAAAGTGCCAGGGATTGGGTGCATGGAATTTCACCGCTTCCGCTGGGCAATGCAACTCGCCAACGTGACCGTGGCAACCGGCGATGCACGCAAGACCCGGCGATTGTCGAAGGATGAGCGTCTTGCCGTGAACGCGGAGATGGAACGGCTCGGTGCGCTAACACCAAAACAATTCACGAATTTGGTGCGCGCCCAGACAAAGACGGATAAAGACAACCTCGACCGCCTGCTTGCGTTGCCGGATGCGGACAAATCGCTTGTGCTCGACCCCGCACGCAAACTCGCAACGAGCGGCGTTCTTGGCGTGCTCTGGCCGCACCTCGGCGAGAGTTTGCAAAAACACACGCTCACAAACTTGCGACGCGGGAAATCTGTCACCGTCCGGGCGCTGCTGGAAAAGTGCCCCGCCGCGCAAAGTGCGTTTGACCGTTGGTGGGATGGCGAGGCGAGGAAAACGCCGCGCAAGACCAAGAAAAAACCCGCGCCCGAAGCACGCACCCGCGATCAGGTTCTCAACGAACCGCACTCACTCGGTCCGATGAATGGCCGCGCCGCACACAGCCGCGAGGTGTTGGAAGAAGTGTGGAAGTTTGTCCTATCCAGCGACGG
>JAANMW010000610.1_pt1 | contig 41714 bp, 45 predicted proteins | sample 7279671 | NCBI WGS metagenome assembly JAANMW01 (sample SAMN14094541, study PRJNA606508) | bioreactor metagenome | isolation source: A lab-scale SPAN reactor treating ammonium-rich wastewater day 247 | place: Ireland: Galway | collected 2017-09-19 | reverse complement strand
CATCAGGTAATTCAATTTTAGCTTTTTCTGCAAGAAAAAAAATATTATGTGATTTTGGAGCAAAATCCCCTGTATGTTTTACTACGAGCGCTTTTTATTAACTTTTCAACAGATAAATGACAAAAGAATAACGAATGCAGAATTTTACCATTATCGAGTAAAAGTTTAGATGTTTCCAGGTCAGAATCAGATCCGTTTACCCAATACAGCACTTGTGTTTCTTTGTTTTCCATTATTACAATATAAATTTATTAGAATTAATTTATTATGGAATTATTTGGGATATTTTATAATATAGAAATATTAATATCTAATAAAATCTTACTTTTTATATTCAATCATTACCCTTATTTTACATGCTCAATATCAATTTTTAGTAAAAAATGAGCAAATATCCTCCGGTATATTATTCAGACTATCTTGGGCTTGATAAGCTTTTATCCTCACAAAAGCCTAAAAGCGAAGAATATGGTTATAAAGCCCATGATGAAATGCTTTTTATCATTGTTCACCAGGCATATGAGCTTTGGTTCAAACAGATCCTGCACGAGATCGACTCAGTGAACAGGATGTTCCGGGATGATGTTGTTGATGAAAGAAGCATAGGGATCGCTGTATCAAGACTGCACAGGGTAACTGAGATCCAGAAGGTGATAATAGAACAGCTTCGGGTGCTTGAAACTATGACGCCGCTTGATTTTCTTGAGTTCCGTGACTTTTTAATTCCGGCAAGCGGCTTCCAGAGCTTTCAGTTCCGTTTGATAGAAAATAAGCTGGGGCTATCCGATGAAAAACGAATTCAGTATAATAATGTTGACTATCTTAATACCCTGGAAGAACCGCACCGGAAGCTGATAATGGAAACGGTCAAAGATGCTTCACTGTTCGAGCTTCTTAACAGGTGGCTTGAAAGAACTCCTTTTTTGAACACTGAAAAATTCAATTTCTGGCAGAGCTACAAACAGGCGGTGGAAAAAATGCTGGAACATGATAAGAATATCATTATAGAAAATAAAACACTGACTGAAAAAAAGCGTGAATTTCAGCTAAAAAATATTGAATTAACCAGGGAAAACTTCGATGCGTTGTTTGATGACAAAAAGTATATGCACCTGGTAGCCGAAGGCAAAAGGCATTTTAGCAGCAGGGCAATGCTGGCAGCAATTTTTATAAATCTGTACAGGGATGAGCCAATTCTGCATATGCCGTTTATGCTGCTTAATCACCTGGTTGAAATTGATGAGCTTTTCACTGAATGGCGCTACCGCCATGCGCTTATGGTACACAGGATGATTGGCGCTAAGATAGGAACCGGGGGCTCATCAGGTCACCAGTACTTAATGCAGACAGTAGATAAACACAGGGTATTTACCGATCTGTTCAATTTATCAACTTACCTGATTCCGCTCTCAGACCTGCCAAAGCTGCCGGATGAGCTTATTAAAGAATTAGGCTTTAATTATAGTAATAAATAATTCAAAAATAATATTTTAACCACGAATTGCGCTAATTACGCGAATTAAGAAATGAAAATCGATCTGACAGGAAAAAATGCAGTAGTATGCGGTGCATCACAGGGCATTGGAAGGGCTATAGCAATTGAATTTTCCAAATGCGGAGCTAATGTTGTAATTGTTGCACGCAATGAAGAATCATTGCGGAAAGTGCTGAGGGAGCTTCCCGCTGCAAAAACGCAGAACCATAATTTTATAGTTGCTGATTTTACTCAGCCTGAGGAACTTCGTAAAAAAATGCTGAACTTTGCAAGCGAAGCTAAGCCCGTGCATATACTGGTAAATAATACAGGCGGTCCAAAGGGCGGTGAGATCCATAAAGCCGAAACGGCTGAATTTGAACAGGCTTTCAGGAATCATTTAATCTGCAACCAGATTATGGTGCAGGCTTTGCTTGAAGGTATGAAAAGAAATGAATACGGCAGGATCATAAATATTATTTCAACATCAGTTAAGCAGCCTATAAAAAATTTAGGAGTATCTAACACTATACGCGCTGCTGTTGCAAACTGGTCAAAAACACTTTCAGTTGAGCTTGCTCCGTTTGGTATCACAGTTAACAATATTCTGCCAGGTGCTACAAAAACTGAAAGACTGAACAGTATTTTTAAAGCAAGATCCGAAGCTAGCGGAAAATCACTTGATGAAATTGAAAACCAGTGGCTTGCGGAAATTCCCGCAGGCAGGTTTGCTGAACCCGAAGAGCCTGCATATGCTGCTGCTTTCCTTGCTTCACCGTTTGCATCATATATTAACGGAATTAACCTGCCTGTTGACGGCGGCAGGCTGAATTGTTTGTAAATTTTATAGAAAAGGTTTATTAACCACAAATTTCACAAATTTCACAAAAACTTATGGGTGAATTATTTTATAAAGAAGAATCTTACAAAATAATAGGATGCTGTATTGAAGTACATAAAGAGTTAGGACCGGGATTCCTTGAAGTTGTATATAAGGATGCACTTGAGGTAGAATTCCAGTTAAATGATATTCCATATTCAAGAGAAAAATCGTTTGAAATTATATACAAGGGCACTACACTTGACAGAAAATATAACACAGATTTTGTAATTTATGATAAAATTATTTTAGAAGTAAAAGCATTTAAAAGATTATGTGATGAAAATTTACTACAAACTTTAAATTATTTAAAAGTTACAAAATTTAAATTAGGTATACTGGCAAATTTTGGAGAAAGTTCATTTAATTCAAAAAGAGTTATTTTTTAATTAGTGTATTTCGTGAAATTCGTGGTTATTTAAAAATCAATTATAATATTTATGCTATCATATAACGTAACAATTAATGTAGATGACTCTGTGCATGATGAGTGGCTTGACTGGATGACATCAGAGCACATTCCCGATGTAATTTCGACAAGGTGTTTTAAGAACTACAGCATGCACCGCATGCTTTCACCTGAGCCTGAAGAAGGAACAACTTACGTGATACAGTATATCTGCGATAATGTAGAGGATTACGAGCGCTACCAGATAGAACACGCTGCAATCCTGCAGAATGCACATAAGGAAAAGTTCGGCGGAAAATTTACTGCAATCAGGTCTTTGATGGAAGAAGTCTGATGCAATGTGCAATGAGTAATGTGCAATGAGTAAATAACAAGCTGTAATTTTATTAATTACGGATAATACAATTTTATCATGGCTGAAAAGGATTATGATAAAAACAAAGATGCTGATGATAATGATAAACTGGAAGAGCTTTTTAAAAAACTGAAGCTTGAAAGATACCAGTTTTGCCCGTATTGCCAAAGCGCAGTTGAATTTATTTGGGTTCACGGTCATTACCAGTGCCCTAAATGCAAAAATGTTGTTATCAGCTGCTGCGGGGAATCTTAAACAGCGAACTAGTGAAATGGTGAAATGGTGAAATAGTTGATGATGATGAAAAGTAGTGTTCGGGAGTTTTGAAATCATTAAACTGTATTGAGTATGGAAAGATTAAATTTAAGTTTATATAAAAAGTGGTTTGATGAAATCTTAACAGGTACAAAAAAAATAGAGTATAGGGAAATAAAACCATATTATAATAAAATATTTGTTAAAGAATATTCTGAAGTAAAATTTGTTAATGGATACGGCAATGAAAGACCATTTATGATTGTAGAAATATTAAAAGTTTTTAAAAGCAAAGAATACTACGAAATTCATTTAGGAAACATTATTGAAAAAGGAAACCTGTAAACATTTAGAACTGTGGTAAAGAATTACATAAACGGCGAATTAAGGGAACCTGTATCAGAGAAATACTTTGATAACTATGACCCGGCAACGGGAACGGCATATGGAATTGTACCTGATTCAGATGAGCGGGATATAGAATTGGCTGTAAGCGCTGCCGAAGCTGCATTTAATGACTGGGCAACACTTCCGGTAATGGAGCGTACAAAATATATGCTTAAAATTGCATCGCTTATACAGCGTGACCTGAAGGAGTTTGCAAGGGCTGAATGCGTTGATAACGGCAAGCCGTTAACTCTTGCAAGGACAGTTGATATTCCCAGGGCTATTCAGAATTTTGAATTTTTTGCTTCTGCAATTCACGGGTTTGCAAGTGAATCACATCAAACTGAAAATAATGCAATAAATTATACACTTCGCTCTCCTGTTGGAATTGTCGGCGCAATTTCACCTTGGAACCTGCCTTTATACCTTTTTACCTGGAAAATAGCGCCAGCATTAATTACAGGCAACTGCGTAATAGCAAAGCCTTCTGAAATAACCCCCTTTACAGCATTCATGCTGGCAGAAGCTTGTATTGAAGCAGGATTGCCTGCGGGAGTGCTTAATATAGTTCACGGTTACGGACAAAAAGTTGGCAGGGCAATAACCTCACACCCTAAGATCAAAGCAATTACATTTACCGGGGGAACAAAAACCGGCGCTGAAATTGCCTCGATAGCAGCTCCGATGTTCAAAAAGCTTTCACTGGAGCTTGGAGGCAAAAATCCGAACATTATCTTTGCCGATTGCGACTATAACAAAATGCTTGAAACAACACTGATGTCTTCATTCCGCAACCAGGGTGAAATATGTTTATGCGGTTCAAGGATCTTTATTGAAAAACCTTTGTACGAAAAGTTTAAGAATGATTTTGTAAAAAGGGTAAAGGAGCTGAAAATAGGCGATCCGCTGCAGAATGATACAGACCAGGGTGCAATTGTATCAAAAGAACATATGGAAAAAGTGCTGTCATATATTCAGCTTGCAAAAGATGAAGGGGGTGTAATTTTATGCGGCGGCAGCCGCTATGTTCCCGAAGGCAGGTGTGAAAACGGCTGGTTCATAGAACCCACTGTAATTGACGGGCTGCCTTTTAACTGCCGGACAAACAGGGAAGAGATATTCGGACCGGTTGTGACACTGATTCCCTTTGAAACCGAAGAAGAAGTGCTGCAAATGGCAAACAGTACTGAATACGGGCTGGCATCTATTGTATGGACAGAGAATCTGAAACGCGCCCACAGGGTTGCAGGCGCTTTGGAAACCGGTATTGTGTGGATAAACTGCTGGATGGTACGGGACCTGCGCACGCCTTTCGGCGGGGTAAAATCCTCCGGGGTTGGCAGGGAAGGCGGCATGGAAGCACTGCGTTTCTTTACCGAACCAAAAAATGTCTGTGTAAAATTATAAAGTTATAAAATGATTTAATTTTCTCCGGGGGGAGTTTATGGGAAACACAAAAGTTTTTCATAATTTAATTAAATTAAAATGACAGGAATTTGTATTGAATTAAAAACCAGCTGCGGGCACTGCAGCTCGCCTTTAATGCTTAATGCCGTAACCAATGATTTTATCTGCCCTGCATGCAATAAAAACAATTATTTTTCAGATGAAGACTGGCAAAATCTGCTGGATGATGCCGTTAAGGAAGGTCCGGGCTTAAATGACGGTGAAGGTCAGCCTTCAACAATAATGCGCGGTGCATATACTTACCAGCTTATGTACGGCAAACAGCAGCCCAGGTGCGGAAAATGTAAAACAAAGATTGATGTAAACAAGCTGGAAGAGTATTCTGCAAAGAGCAATTATTCCTGTCCAAAATGCTCCAATGAAATTTTTATCAGGAGAACAAATGATATTCTGCAGAAGGAGTTTTCCGGGATAAAATTCCTTGTTGGAGAAGATGACGATATGCTAAAAGTGAATCCTCTTAAAGGCAAACTTCCCTCATCTGCCAAACCGGTACTCTTCACCTGTCCTTCATGTGCGGGAAACCTTGAAATTGACGGCACTGACCGAATGGTATCATGCAAATACTGTGATTCGCAGATATACCTGCCGGATGACCTTTGGCTGAGGCTTCATCCTGTTAAAGAAGTATCCCGCTGGTATATGGTTATTGATGAGAATGCACTTCCCGCAAAAGGTACTATGCCTGAATGGTATTATCTTTCTGATGTTTTATCTGACAGGGAAGGAAATACATATTTTGCAACTGCTGATGATGGTGAAGGTGATTTTATTTTATGGTCAATAGATAAAGAGCTGAATACCCGCTGGATCAAAAAAGGATTAAAGTTCAGCCATGAACGGACCGGAATGTGTGTTTCTGATGACGGGAATTTGTTCCTCTTTAATGAGAACAGGAATTCAATACTAAAGCTTTCTTCAAATGACGGCTCAGAAATAAAAAAGATCGGCGGTGATTCTGCCGGCGGCATAAAAAGCTTTAAAGGGATCAAAAGGCTGGTATCCTGTCCGGACGGAACTTTGCTTGCTATTATCAATCATGTATTTGTCAGATTTGATGAAGAAGGAAACCGTTTAAATCTGTGGGAATCAAAAAAGTTCGGGCTGTTTTCAGCGGGAATTGGTAATGAAATACCGCAAAATGACAGCGAATGGGCTCCGTATGTTAAAGATGTCGGCAGTATCCCGAAGAAGCTGAACGGGGATTTTACTTATATGAATGTTGGTCTTGACGGATATCTGTATATCCTTGACCGTAGCTCTTCAGACGGAGAGCTAGCCAAGTATGAACAGTCAGGTACTAAGGTTTGGTCTAAATATATTCCGCTAAATTACAAGGAGTGCCGCCCGTGCCAGGATTTAAACGGGAATATTTATATAATCGGATCAAATGATAAGGGAGATACCCGTATTCTGAGCTATAATACATCTGATGACAGGTTCAGAGAAATTATTAAAGACCTGAGTGAAGGAAGTTTTCTAGAAGAAGAGGATAATATTTCCGTGCTGCCTGATGGTACAATACTGGCTGTCAAGTTCTATAACAGGCTTAAGGTATTCTCACCGCTGCACGAAATGATCTACCGCTCAGAACAAAGCAGGGAAGATGATGAGATGTTTAACAGGAGAAGAAAAGATAAACGCGAAAAAGATGAAGAATAGTTGATAAGTTTATGAGTTAATAAGTTGATAAGTTTATGAGTTAAAAAGCTGATAAGTTAATAAATTAGTAATTTAATAAGTTAAGTAGATAAAGAATTTAGTAAAAATTTATTAATAAGTTTATTTAATATGGCAAGTTTTAAGAGATTTGAAGATATTTTAGCATGGCAAAAGGGCAGAGAATTGGTTACTATTAACTACAATTTAATCCAGAAGAATACCGGGTTTCAAAAAGATTTTATACTTAAAGACCAAATTACCAGGGCTTCATATTCAATATGTTTAAATATTGCAGAAGGTTTTGGGAGAAGAACTAATGGAGAATTTAAACATTTTCTTGTTATTTCACATGGGTCTGTTTCTGAAATACAGTCAGCATTATATTTAGCTCTTGACAGAAAGTATATTAATGATGAAGAATTTAATGAGACATATTTAAAATGTGAGGAGATTTCAAAAATGTTAATGGGTTTAATAAAGTATCTAAAGTAATAACTTCATTCAAAAACTTATAAACTCAACAAACTTACAACTCAACAAACTTATAAACTCAACAAACTTACAACTCAACAAACTTACAACTCAACAAACTTACAAACTGTTTAACTTTTTTAATATTACTCTTGATCTGGCCCTTAACCCCGGCGTTGTATTTTTTAAAGATAAGTTTATAGTTTCAGCCAGTTCGTGTTTAAGGTCAGGAAATTTTTCAGCTATATTCGCTGCTACAGTCATTGAAAAACATTTTACAGATACTGTTTCAAAAGGGTTACTTATATATTTAATACAGCAGTTAAAAACTTTGGCATAATATTTTACCGGAAATTTAAGGAATTGCAGTACCCTGATTATATTTCTTTTTACTGCTGAGTGGATATTTTCATCATCAAGCCTGCCTATGATTTTGTCGATATGTTTTTCTACCATCTCCGGCTGTTCTTCTGCCAATGTGCTTAATACCCATGCTATACGCTGTACAACAATGTAATCGTCATTAAGGAAAATCTGAAGAAACTGCCTGAACCGGTCTTCATCATTCCCGATCCAGACAGCAATTTTTAAAACCTGTCGTTTGGAATGATCCTTTAATATTTCATCCCTTAGGTTCATTAAATGTTACATTGGAGCTTCATCTGCAGTCGGGCCGTACATCCCGGGTATGGGAATATCCAGCAGCCTTAAATAAACACCAAGCTGTGCGCGGTGATGGTAACTGTGATTAAATGTAAATGAGCGGAGCACAGCTGCCTTGGGCAAAGTAAAAAATATCTGTTCGCCCTGCCGCATGGTCCAGTTCTGCATAAATGTTTCATCGCTTGTTCTGTTAAGGCACTCTACAGCCTTTGCTACCTGCTCATCGAATTTTTTAACCAGCTCGTCTGCCGTTTTTGGTATTTCCGGCTTATATTCGAACTTTGCAAAATCAAGCTCATCCTGGTCAAGTGTAACCATTGTCCACCCGGGAAGTTCTGCAACGTGGTTTGCCAGGTTCCCAAGCTTCATTGATTTTGTATGCGGCGCCCAGTCAGGTTTATCCATCGGAACGCGTTCCAGCAGCTTTCTTGTTGATGCAGCTTCCTGCTTCAGCTCTGCTATAAATGCATCTTTAATTGCCATAATGTAATATTAAATTTGTTATTAAATTGTTATGCAAATTAACAACGGCTGTTTTTAATCACAATGATATAAATTTTGATTTGAAATTGATTTTAACCGGAACTTTACAATTGTTTTTACCCTACAATATTCATAATTTTGTTAACTTAACGGAAGTTGAAAGCTTCTGAAAATTGCTGAAAATATGAAAAAAATTGCATTTTTACTGTTTCTTTTTATTGTAGTAACAGGCGTTTATTCAGCTGATCCAAGCTGGTATAAATATCTTACAGGTACAATTGATTCTTACCCGGTAACAATGAGTATTGTAAAGTTCGGGGATGAAATACGCGGGTTTTATTATTATGACAAATATAAACAGCCGATGGATGTTTACGGTAATGTGAAAGGTGATTCAATATCACTTTATTCCTACTCAGGCTATGATGATACGGAATCGTTCAAAGGAATTTTAAAGGGAAGCAGTTATACCGGCACTTGGGATAAACCTTCACAGAATAAAGTGTTAAATTTTTCGATGACAGTAAATAAAAAACAAAGCTCTTATTTTGAATTTGTATATGTTGAAGGAAAAGAACGTTATTTTAAGGACCTGGAAGCGCCGTTCTGTAATTATACCGAAGGCACTATATGGCCTGCAGATGATTATCCTTATTCCGGGTTTGTAAGAGATTATATTCTGAAATCCAAAAATATGAAAACCGGTGCTGAAGCAATTGGTGACCAGCTTTTAGCAAATAAAAAGAAATATTTGAAGGAATTCAGGGAATATAACAAAGACCTGAACAGGGATGATATGGGCGACGGGTGGAGCTACTCTCTTGAGAGCCAGAATATAAACATACCGGTATTTTTAAGTGATAAATTATTTGTTGTTTCAAATTTTGATTACTCATACACCGGCGGCGCGCACGGAAACTACGGAACCGGGTTTACAAATCTTGACCTGAAACGGAAAAAAGTACTGGCACTTAATGATGTAATTACAAAAAAAGGAATTGAAAAGCTTCCGGCTTTGCTTGAAAAATATTTCAAGATACAAAGAGGTGTGCCGCAGGAAAAAACATTAATGGATGCCGGTTTGTTTATTGATACTATCCCGGTAAATGAGAATTTTATGATATCACCCGGAAATATCATGTTTAACTATGTGCCGTATGAAATTGCATCATATGCCGATGGTGAAATAAAAATTACAATCCCGCTAAATGAATTTCAGGATTATGTTAAACCGGAAGTAATTGAACTTTTTAAACAGTAATGAAAAAATCTGACGATATAAATTCTTCAAAAGCGCCGGAGCCTGTTGGGTTATATCCACACGCAAAGCGTGCAGGCAGCCTGCTGTTCCTATCCGGGGTGGGGCCAAGGGAGCGCGGTACAAAAAAGATACCCGGTGTTACACTGGATGAAAACGGGAATATTTTATCATATGATATCGAAATTCAATGCAGGTCTGTTTTTCAGAATGTAAAATGGATACTGGAAGAAGCAGGTTCCGGGTGGGATAAGCTGATTGATGTAACAGTCTATCTTACCAATATGAAGGATGACTTTGAGGTATATAACAGGCTATGGGCTGAGTATTTTAAGGATTCGCAGCCATGCCGTACTACTATAGAAATTAACTGTTTGCCTACACCTATTGCCATTGAACTGAAATGTATTGCGCTTGCAGAAAACAACGGGCAGAAATAATAACATTTATTACTGCAATTGCATTATTAATTTTTTTACCCGCATATTTTATGATTAGTGAAAACTCTGAAAAAAAATTCAACTACCTGGCTTTGGGTGATTCATATACTATCGGGGAAAGCGTTTTAGAAAGTGAAAGGTTCCCAGTACAGCTTGTAAAAAGGCTGCAGGCAGATAGTATAAATATAGTAGATCCCCAAATTATAGCAACTACCGGATGGACAACAGATGAGCTTCTTGCAGCCATTAAGGAAAAGAATATTAAAGATACATTTAATATTGTCACTTTGCTTATTGGAGTTAATAACCAGTACAGGGGAAGGGATGCTGAAAACTACAGGGGAGAGCTTAAACAGCTTATCGATATAGCCGTTAAATATGCAGGGGGTAATAAGGATAATGTTTTTGTACTTTCCATACCTGACTGGGGAGTGACCCCTTTTGCCGAAGGCAAAGACCGTGATAAAATTGCGGCAGAAATTGACCTGTACAACAAAGTAAAAAAAGAAGAGTGCGAAAAAGCAGGTATAAAATATTATGATATCACAGAAATATCCCTGATAAAAGACCAATCATTAACAGCATCAGACGGCCTGCATCCATCAGGCAAAATGTACGGCTTGTGGGTGGATAAGATTTACGGCGATATAAAAAAGGTACTTAAATAAACGGGTTAATTAACCCGTTTTTATTATATGAATAAAATTCCCGAAATAAATATAAGCGATTACACTTATGAGCTGCCGGTTGATAAAATAGCGCAATTTCCCCTGAAAGAACGTGATACTTCCGGAATTTTAATTTATAATAAAGGTGAAATTTCCCGGGATATATTCAGGAATATTCCTGAACTTATCCCTAAAGATTCACTTTTGATATTTAATAAAACAAAGGTTATAAATGCCCGGCTAAAGTTTAAAAATTCCAAAGGAAAAGAAATTGAAATATTTACGCTGGAGCCGGCTGAAGAAACAGAGCTTGTAACTGCGCTGCAGTGTAAAGGAAATGTAAAGTGGTTATGCCTTATTGGAAACCTTAAAGCATGGAAAAATGAAACGCTTGAGATCAAATCAATTCACAATGGTATTCCGCTTACACTAAGAGCAGAGCTGCTGGATAACAGGGGTGATTCTTATTTTGTCGGGTTAAGCTGGCAGCCGGCTGAATTAACATTTGCCGAAATCCTCGAATTATTCGGTAACGTACCTTTGCCGCCGTATATGAAAAGAAATCCGGAAGCATCAGACAGGGATACTTACCAGACTGTTTATGCAGAAAACGAAGGTTCTGTTGCAGCGCCAACTGCCGGACTGCATTTTACTCCGGCGGTGTTTGATAAGCTTGCTGATAAAAATATTAAAGCTGAATTCATTACTCTTCACGTCGGTGCCGGAACTTTTAAGCCTGTTAAATCCGGGTCTATAAATGAACATTCAATGCACGCAGAAAGTTTTTACATTGATAGAACTGTGGTTGAGCGGATCCTGGAGAGTCTGAACAATAATAAAATTATAGCAGTAGGCACTACTACTATGCGCACAATAGAATCATTATACTGGTTTGGTGTACAGCTTATCCAGGGCAGAAACAGGGGAAATGAAGTATATATCGGACAATGGGAACCGTATGAAAATAATACTGAAGATGTAAAAAAATCATTAAACGCTGTATTGGAATTTCTTTCTGCAGAAAATTTAGATTACCTTTACGGCAAAACCGGTATCATTATTGTTCCCGGGTATGAATTTAAAATATTCAACGGATTAATAACCAATTTTCACCAGCCCCAAAGTACTCTTTTACTGTTAATTGCTGCATTTATCGGTAATGACTGGAAAAGGGTCTATGATTATGCTTTAAATAATGATTTCCGTTTCTTAAGTTACGGTGACAGTTCGGTACTTTTAAAGTAATTAATTCTTATCAGCCTTATTAATTATTTAAACTCATCTGAATATGACTGATCAAACACTTCAAAATTACAGGGCATTTGCAAAATTATACGGATATATAAGATTTTTCCATCCAAGTGATAAAGCATCATCCATTGACTGGGATAAATTTGCTGTATATGGATTTGAGTATATTGAAAATGCAGCAAATGATACTGAGCTTAAACAAAGGCTGCTGGACCTGTTTTTGCCTATAGCTCCATCAATCGATATTTATTTTACAGGTGATGATTTTACTTATGACCTGAAAAAAATTATTCCAGAAGATACAACCGGTTTGATGCCGGTAGCATGGCAGCACCTTGGGATACAGACAAATAATGATGAGATCTATGATATTTATAAAAGCGTAAGGGTAAACCGGATTCCTGAAATAAAGAATCATTCGGCAATTCTTTCAAAAAATGTTTATTCAGAAGATCTCAGAGGAAAAAAGCTGAAAGCTGAAGCCGGAATAAAGTTTGAACTGGAAGATAAAGACGTTTCAGGTGATTTGTGGATAAAGGCTAAATATCCTGATGGTTCCGTAAACTCAGCCGCTAAAACACCGTTCATATTCGGAAAATGGAAAAAGTATTCAGTTGAAATTGATATTTCAGATGATATAACAAATGCTGAATTTGGGGTTTCTCTTAACAATGAAGGTATTCTGTTTGTTAACGGATTTACACTGTCTGTTTTTGAAAACGGTAAATGGATATCATTAGATATAACGGACGGCAAATTTCAAAACCAGGAGACAGGAAATACTCCCGTTGGCTGGAATATTGTAAACAGTGATTACATCTACGAGATAATTAATTTTGATACATTTGATAACGATAAAGCCTGTTTTATTCAAAGTAAATATATTAAACAGCCGTTTGAAAAATACCCGCTGCTGGGAGAATTTATAAATAAGCCGATTTCACGCACTTTAAGCTGCATTGTTCCTTTAGCCCTTTATTCCGGCAGTAAAGGAACTTTGCCTGAACCGGATAATGTAAATTTAAAAAACCTGCTTAAGGAATTATCATCTGAAAAATACAATGATTTTTCAGCAGATAATAAATTTGTCCGTTTAGCAGGTATAACAAAGCTATGGAATGTAATTCAGCATTCTTATCCGTATTTTGAGATGTATGAAATTGACAGGGAAAGTATTCTTGAAGAAACCATCAATAATGTATTCCATTGCAAGGATTCAGAGGAGTTTCTTAATTACCTGCAATTAATAACGGTCAAACTAAATGACGGACATGCAGGTGCATATTTTGAAAAAGATAATTTTAAATATTACTATCCTCCCGTGTTTCTGGATTATACAGAAGGAAAGTATGTTGTAAGCAGGGTATTGATGGAAGATACAGGATTGCTTGAAGGAGATATTATTACTGAAATAGACGGCAGAAATGTTTATGAAATTGCTGAAGCTGAAAGTAAATTTATATCTTCAGCAACTGAAGGCTGGCGTTTAAATAGAATCCTTGGTGGTAAACATACAAAAGGAGAAAAGGATTCTGTAATAAAATTTGATATAATAAGAACCGGCAGAAAAATAAATATTGAAACAATCCGAAAGTATAAATTCAATGAATTAACAGAAAAGGGCTATTACAGGGAAAACCGTCCTGAAAAAATATCAGAATTAAAACCGGGAATTTTTTATGCTGATCTTACCAGGCTGAAGACTGAGGAACTGGATGAAAAAATTCCGGTTCTTGCTGAAGCAAAAGGTGTAATATTTGATGTAAGGGGGTATCCCAGGTTAAGCCCTGATTTTTTATGCCACCTTACCACAGAAAAAATATATTCTGCAAAATGGAATGTGCCGCAGATCATTTATCCTGATTTTGAAAATATAGCTGGTTATGATACAGCTCACAGGTGGGAAATGGAGCCGCTTAAACCTGAGTTTAAAGGCAAAATAGTATTTATGACTAATGCCGGAGCTATAAGTTATGCAGAATCAATTATGGGAATTGTTGAAGCCTATAAATTAGGTATAGTTGTTGGGTCTCAAACAGCAGGCACTAACGGAAATATTAATACTGTAAAGCTCCCCGGGGGATTAAATGCAGTTTTTACAGGTATGAAAGTTCTGAAACACGATGACACACCGCATCACGGAGTTGGTATTCACCCGGATATTCCGGTAAAAAGAACAATTAAAGGGATAACAGAAAAACGGGATGAATTCCTTGAAAAAGCATTGGAAATACTGGAAAATTAATTTTTTATGCTTTTAACTTTAATAATTCATTCTTAAGTTACAATTAATGGCTGTGTATTTTTAATTTTATATTTAAATGGGAATAATAGTTATTTCAGTTTATAAGCCAAAACCCGGCAAAGATGCAGAATTGCTGGAAGTTGTGAAAACCCATATACCTATCTTAAGAGTGCTTGGTTTGGCTTCTGAAAGAGAAGTAACTGCAATGAAGGCAAAGGACGGCACAATACTTGAAGTATTTGAATGGGTATCAGCAAAAGCAATTGAAGATGCACACAAGCACCCAAGGGTGCATAAAATGTGGGGAGAGTTTGAGGCTTGCTGCCAATACATAAAACTGGTTGATGTTCCCGAAAGCAGCAGTTTATTTGCAGAGTTTGAACCGGTTGAATTATAAATTCATATATCAGTTTTAGGGAGGCAGAACAAATGACTGAAACATTGCAGAAAACCTGGTGGTTAGTTGCCGTAAGGGGAGTATTATTCATTCTTTTCGGAATATTATCACTGGTTTCACCATACCTGGTTATTTTTTCATTAATTACGCTTTTTGCTTTTTTTGCTGTTCTTTCAGGTTTTTTTATAGTTACACTGGCATTTTTAGGAGAATCTGAAAATAAATTCCTGCGGATAGCAGAAGGATTGATATTTATACTTGCGGGAATAATTGTATATATAAATCCGGTTTTTGCAGTCGGCGGAATTATGATATTTATAGCTGCATGGGCAATACTCAGCGGTATTACACAGATATTTTTAGCCATCAGGCTTCGAAAAGTAATTACTAATGAATGGTTTATGGTCCTTAATGGGGTGATTTCGGTCATCTTCGGAATCATACTTGCAGGCAATCTGATAAGCGGAGCAGGTGTTATATTAATGGTAATAGGTATATTTGCAGTAATAAGCGGTATATTTACACTGATGCTTGCATTTAAAATAAGGTCATTAAAAATTAATTAAATAAACGGAGTAAAGTTATGCCTGAAGAAACAGATGAAAATGTAAGTCCAAACAGTATCGACGGAAACAACGGGGGACTTAACGAAGAATTTCTTGTATCGGTATTTAAGACCGATAATATGGCGATTGTTGCAGTGGTTAAATCAATTCTGGATGAAGCCGGAATTAAATATCTTGCCAAAGGCGATAACGTGCAGGGTGTTGTGCCTATCAATGCATTTCCTGTTGATTTCCAGGTAATGCCCGATGATGAAGCATATGCGCGCGAGCTTCTTGCCGAGGTTGATGAGGATTCAGACTGGTACGATGAAAACTCGCCCGAAGAAACGGGTGAAGAACCGCCGCCCAATCCATAAAACCGGTTTCGGAAATATTTTAAAATATAAATGATCAAAAGTATCCTGCTTTTTATATTGATGGTTTGCCCGCTTTACACGCAAACCGCTGAGGTAGTGTTTATCCAGCTGAATGATGTTTACGAAATTGCTCCGCTTGAAGGCGGCAAATACGGCGGGCTGGCACGGGTTAAAACTATCATCGATAAAATTAAAAAAGATAATCCATATACATATGTAATATTATCCGGAGATTTTATTTCACCCAGCGCTTTAAGCACAAGCACATTTGAAGATAAACGCATCAACGGCAGGCAAATGATAGATGTTCTGAATGCTATCGGGTTAAATTATGTTACATTTGGAAACCATGAATTTGATTATAAGATTGATGTTCTGCAGGAAAGGATCAATGAATCTAAGTTTGAATGGATATCATCCAATACATTCAGAAATCAAAATGGTACGGCTGTACCTTTTCTTCAGAACGGTATTGAGCTGCCGGAATATAAAATTCTGGAAATTCCCGGTTATTTAAAAAATAACCCCATAAAGCTTGGATTAACAGGCATTTGCATTAATGCAAATAAGCAGCCTTACGTAAGCTATACCGATTATTACGAAACTTCAAAACAGGTCTTTTCTAAGATTAAAGACAGTATAAATTACCTTATTGGAATTACTCATTTAAGCATTGATGAGGATAAAAAGCTGGCAGCAGAGCTGCCTGAGCTTAAGCTTATGATGGGCGGACATGAACACGTTAATATGATGCATAAGGTCGGCGAAACAATAATAACAAAAGCGGATGCAAATGCGCGGACTGTTTATGTTCACAGACTGATTTTTAATGAGCAGAACAAACTGACGGAAATCAGATCTGAGCTGGTTAGTATAGATAGATCAGTTCCTGAAGACCCTGTTGTTAAGGAGCTAGTTGATACATGGGTTACACGGGCATTTAAAGGTTTTCTGGATAAAGGATTTGATCCGCTGAAAATGGTTTTTGACCTTAAAAAAGATACACTTGACGGAAGGGAAGAAACTGTCCGCTACAGCCAGTGCGCTATGGGTTACCTTATAGGAAATTCGATGTATGATGCAGCAAAGGATGTTGACCTGGCATTTTTTAACAGCGGAGCAATCAGAATAGACGATATACTTACCGGCGAAGTAACACAGTATGATATAATCCGTGTGCTGCCGTTTGGAGGAAAGATATTAAAGGCTGAGCTGAAAGGTTCATTTCTAAAACAGATCATTGAAACCGGATTTTCCCAGCCCGGCTCCGGCGGATACCTGCAGTATTACGGAATGGAAAAAACAGCAGCAGGTTATAAAGTTAAAGGTGATCCTATTGATGATAATAAAATTTATAAAGCCGCTGTATCAGATTACCTGCTTACAGGAATGGAATCGAACTTTGGTTACCTTACAAAAGAAAATCCGGGTATAATTATGATCACAGAACCTGACCCGGCTGATAAAAATGACCTGTGCAATGATATAAGATTTGCAATTATAAATTTCCTTGAAAAATGGTACATAAAGTACAGGGATAAATAATATTTGGAAAACTTAAATTTAACTACTTTAATTGCAGCGGGGTTTTTAATTTTATCATTTATTATTCTTTATTTTTTTAAGCATAAGAAAAGAAAATGAAAATTATATCCGGGGTAATCATAATTGAAATATATTAAATACATTCCGTTAAATTTCAGCAGCGAAGAAATGCTTGAAAGATCATCAGAATTCAGAAAATTTATGGATTCAAGAAGAAGCATACGTGAATTTTCAGATAAAGAAGTTCCGGAAGGTATTGTAGAAAATATCGTAATGACTGCATCTTCAGCCCCTTCTGGTGCACATAAACAGCCATGGACATTCTGCATTGTTAAAGATAAAGAATTAAAAAATGAGATAAGAATTGCTGCCGAAGAAGAAGAATACGAAAACTATCACGGCAGAATGGATGAACAGTGGTTAAAAGACCTGGAAAAATTCGGTACAGACTGGAATAAACCGTTCCTTGAATCAGCTCCGTATTTAATCGTTATTTTCAAAAAATTGTATGATATTTCAGATACCGGGGAAAAGCTGCAGAATTATTATGTTAACGAATCTGTTGGAATAGCCTGCGGTTTTTTACTGACTGCAATCCATAATGCCGGATTATGCGCACTCACTCATACTCCAAGTCCGATGGGATTTTTGACAAAAATTTTAAAAAGACCTGAAAATGAACGGCCATTTTTATTAATTCCTGTTGGTTATCCGGCAGAAAATTGTGTAATCCCTCAGTTAAAACGTAAAAATGAGGAGGATGTAATTAAAATTTATTGAAACTTTAATTTGTTTACTGCTCTTTTTTAATTTTATCGTTGTATCTAAGGTCAATTAAAGATCCTTTTACGGAATTTTTTACAGCTTTAAAGTCGGTTTCTTCATTGTTTGCTCCGGTAACCAGAATACCCGCCGATTCACTGTTATCTTCTGCAGAATACTCCTGGTACAATTTGTAAACATACCCGTTATTTTCAAATGTCAGATAGTTCAGGTCCAGCCCGGCATTTTCTTTTCCGCCGCCGCGGAAATACCAGCTGTAAGTGAAAAGCTGCCATGAATCATTGTTTTTTGCAGCGGGATACTCAAGCTCTACCTTTTTATTTGTCCCGAACCTGTAAACTATATAACTGTTGTTTTCGCCGGTACAAACAACTGCAGTTTTACCTGATTTGGTTTTAAACCTGAAAACTTCAGTTTCTCCTTTAAGCAGCAGCTGTGCATTAACTGATGTTATTGAAAAAAACAGTAAAATCAATATAAATTTCATTTTGAAGAGTTATTTTTTCTTTTGGTATTTCCAATTCCTTGATTTGCCTTCAGTCATCCATTCAATAGCGGTCTCAATCCTTTTATTCCGGGTCTCATCAGTTTTTGCTTCACCTATCCACTCAAGGTACTCACGTTTATGTGAAGGTGAAAATGCTTCATACGTTTTTTTAGCAGATTTATTTTTGTTCAGTGCTTTTTCAAGATCAGGATGCATTCCGTATTCTTTTCGCTCATGTTTAGGTTTTGCCGAAGGTTTAAATTTAACCCCACTTTCATTCAGTTTCATGGCATCTTTAATCCATTTTACCAAAATTGAATCTTTTGGCAGGTCATCAATTGATTCAATTCTGCCCAGGTTGCCCATTGCTCCTTTAGTTTCTTTGCCGGTTAATACTTTGCTGTCCTTCATTAATGCAGCTTTCCAGAAGCTTAATACAGCATGTTTTTTAAATGCAGCAAAACCTATGAACGGTCCTTTGTAATCAAATGCCGGCATACCCCATTTTATGGTTTCGATTACTTCCGGACAGGTTTTGTGGATAAGTTTTCGTAAGTGTTCCATAACAGGTTTTGCAAAATCCTGTGATTTTGCTATGTATGCATCTATGCGTTTATCTTTGGTACCCATTAGTTTAATTCCTTATCTAAAAATTTCCTGCTGAAGCTGAGGAAATATTCAATATCACTGTAATTAGAAACAATTCCCATTGAGATCCTTACAGCGCCTCTAAGCTTGCCCAGGAAATCATACATTTCATTGTAGTTAATAATATCGCGGCTGTCAAAATAATTTTTCAGCTCTTCTGTATTTAAGCAGGTATTAACTTCATCAATTCCCGGATTGCAGAAACAGCCTGTGCGAAGCGAGATATTTTCACTGTTTGAAAGCTCCTGGATATAATCAAACGGATATTTTTTGCCGTTAACATCAAAATAATTGAAAATGATCGTTCCACCCCGGCTATAGTTATCCTGCGGACCGAAAACCTGTATAAGATTCCGCCCGTTAGAGTGTTTCAGCTCCTGCATTTTTTTCAGGGTAAAATCAGTTAAAACTGAAACCCTTTTATTAATATTTTCGATTCCAACTGATTCAATGAACCTTAAACCGTTTTCAACGGCAGGAAGCCCGAGGTAATTTATAGTGCCGTCTTCAAAGCGTTCATGATTATGCGTTAAGTAATGTTTATCCACCAGCACAGATGCAAGCTTAACAGTACCGCCTGCAAACCAGGGTTTTTTAAGCTTGCTGAACATTTCTTTCCTTACAAGCAGAGCGCCTATTCCGGTTGGGTAGCCGAAAATTTTATAAAATGAAACACAAACAAAATCAGGCTGAACTTTTTTAAGGTCAAGCCTGCTGGATGGCACAAATGCAGCAGCATCAAGCAGTACATCCCAGCCTTTGGATCTGGCTTCATCAATATATTTAAGAGGATGTTTTACACCTGATACATTTGACTGAGCGGGGAATGCAAACAGCTTGTTTGATTTTTCGCTGTAAGAATCAAGTGAAGAATATAATGCCTGCTCGTTTATACGGAGATCTTCATAGTTTATGGGGATATAGGAAAATGATGCTCCCTGGTTTTTGGCAAATTCCCTTATCCCGTTAACTGAATTATGGTTATCATATGAAAGCAGGAAATGGCTGGTGTTATTAAACGGGTAACACTCGCCCACAATTTTTAATGCACCTGATGAATTTAATGTGAAGATACACATATAATCATCTTCTGCATTAAAAAATTTCAGAACATATGAACGTGCATCTTCAGCTTTTTTTGTAGCCAGCAATGAGCTTGGATTGGTAGAGTGCGGGTTGCCGAACAGGTTTTCTTTCAGGTATTCAAGGTGTTCCCTCAGCAGGCTTTCTGAATATAAATTACCGCCGGTATAATCAAGGTAAACATGCTGTTTTTTATCAAGTCTTTTATATTCCTTATTTCTCAGATCATCAAGAAATGCGGTTTCAGAAAATTCAGGATAGACATTTAAAAATTCTTCATAACCTGAGGTATTCAGGTTTTCCGGCTGCTCTTTACGGAAAATCTTTAAAATTCCCAAATTTATGTTTTATTAAATTAAATCTAAGATACTAATGTTAGATTGATAATTCAATGAGTTATAATATATCCGGATGTAATATATAAGCTTAATTATATTCGGGTTTATACATCATATCTTTTATGAATAATTCGATGTTTTCAGGTCTTTTTACGCCCGCCAGGCCTGAATCAAATATATATTTTGCAATATCAGCAGCCATTCTGGCGGCTACCTGCCTTATTTCCTGTACAGGCGGGAATATAAGTCCCATTTCAAGGTTTGTCTTTGATACCTGGTTTGAAAGCGAATACAGCGCTGCTATGAACATTTCATCAGTAACGCGTTTTGCTTTTGTTGCAAGTACTGCCAGCCCCATAGCAGGAAAAATATAAACGTTATTTCCCTGGCTGGGGTAAACTATTTTATCATTTATCTTTACCGGGGGGAACGGGCTTCCGCTTGCAAATATTGCCTTTCCTTTGCTCCATGTATATGCTTCTTCTGCCGTGCATTCTGAGTGCGATGTTGGATTAGAGCAAGGAAAAATGATCGGTCTTTCGTTCAGCTCGCTCATCAGCTCTATCATTTCTTTTGTAAATGCGCTTTTAATAGTGCTTAACCCGGCAATTGCAGTTGGCTTAACGGTTTTTATTGCTTCCAGGAAATCGGTAATTTCAAGATCATTATTGGCAAACGGTTTTTTATGGTCTTCAAGGTCATTACGTTTTCTTGAAACCATTCCTTTCCTGTCAAACAGCCAGAAGCTGCCATATGCTTTTTCTTTTGAAACACCGTGTTCCATCAGTACTTTTACCATCAGGTCTGCAATTCCAACTGCTGCAGCGCCTGCACCTAGGAAAAGGAACCTGTGTTCTTCAAGCGGCACGCCTGATAATTTACATGCCGTCAGCAAACCTGAATCAATTACTCCCGCAGTACCCTGTATATCATCATTAAAACAGCATACTTTATCCCTGTATTTATCAAGTATCTTAATGGCATTTGTTCCTGCAAAATCTTCCCACTGAATGCATATTCCCGGAAAAACTTCATTAATTGCATAAACAAATTCATCAATAAATTCTTCATACTCTTTGCCGCGGACGCGTTTAATTTTTAATCCTGTGTATAAAGGATCATTCAGCAGGTCTTCATTGTTTGTTCCTGCATCCAGTACAACAGGCAGCGTAAGCTGCGGAGGCACACCTGCACAAGCTGTATATAAACACAGCTTGCCAATCGGAATTCCCATGCCGGACATTCCAAGATCACCAAGCCCCAGTATCCTTTCGCCATCAGTTACTACAGTAAACCTTACATCCTTTACAGGCCAGTTCCTGAGTATTGTTGCTATTTTCCCTTTATCGTTGATTGATAAATACATACCGCGCGGCCTTCTGAAAATATGACCGAACTGAATACATGCATCGCCTACTGTAGGCGTGTATATTATCGGCATATATTTTACCGGGTTATCCATGATAGTTCTGAAAAACAGGGTTTCATTGTTATCAAGCAGCTGCAGCAGGTAAACATATTTATTGATCGGTATATTAAAACGGTCAACCTGTTCGTTAACCCTGAGGAGCTGGGTTTTGATTGTTTCTACAGCTTCGGGCAGCAAACCGTTTAGTTTAAATTTTTCCCGTTCTTCTTTTGTAAATGCGGTACCTTTGTTTCTGGATGGATCATGAAGTAAGTTATAACCGGTAGGTTCCATTTTAATTAACAGATTTATTTATGCAGAATATTGTTTAATAATTTAAAGGAAATTTTTATGTTCATACTGCAATATAAATTATTGTTTTTAAGTAATAAATGAAATTAGAAATGACTGTTTTTTTAAAAAGGGATTACTGTTTATTTTTAAACAGTTTTACTGTTTAAAACTGGTTTTAGCCTGCAAATTTTTGAAACAAAAAACCTGTTGCGGTTAAAAATTCTGTAGAAGAACCATGTTAATTGCCTGAATGGAGGTATAGAAAGCAGGTAACCTAAAGGGGCAGACCACCATACAGTTTTCATACCAAAAATATATGCATCTGCTCCTGCAAGCTTTCTGCCGTCCTTAAATAAAAGTATGATATCCCTGTTTTCAAGCTCACCGGGTAATTTTAATTCATCGCGCACCCATTTATCCTGAAGCATAGCTATATTATAACCCGTGCGGTTTATGGTTTTTTCCCAGAACGGTATCCACCATGAACAGAAACCGCACAAACCGTCATATAAAACCCAGCCTTTGGTTGAATTTTCTGTCATATAAGCATCGTTAAAGTGTAATTATTTATACACCCTCCCCTTTGGGGAGGGTAATCGCACCTCAGGTGCGATTGGGTGGGGTCGATCTGTTCACGCACATTCCGTCATATAAAACCCAGCTTTTGGTTGAAATAAATTTCATTATTTTAATTGTTTCAGTTTATTTCTTCAAAAATAACTTTGATATTTTCATCTTTAAACCTTTTAGCCATCCAATCCGTAATTTTATTTTTATCACCTGATCTTATTTTATTTTTTGGAACATAAATAATTACAAGTGAATAATTATACCAATCCTTAATGCTGTCTGAAAAGTTTTTTGTATTTGCAAATGAACAGCTTAAAACTTCAGGGAATAGTGTCTTTAATTCATTATACAGATCATGCCCTTTTTCCGGGATTCTTTGTAAACTATCAAGAATTTTTTCCTTTTTCTGAATATTAAGATTCATTGCATTAAGCCTGTTTTTAAGCACTTCATTTTCGTTAATTTCCTGGCTGTTCAATGAAAAACCCTGTTCAATAATTATTTCAGCGTTTTCAAGATTGAAATCTTTTGCCCGGTTAATTATCTCACTTTTATAATTTTCATTTATTTCATTACCTCCGTATATCAGTCTTATTTTTTGTTCATTTGGAATTATTTCATTTTTTATAAGGTATGCGCCGTCAAAAAAAGTGATACTTGCAGTATATTTTTCGGCATCGGTATTGAATTTTTCATTCTGCACAAGATTATAACCAAAATATATACTGGGCAGCAATGTTAATAAAATTATTACAGTTATATACCTGTTGACCTTTGCTTTACTTGCCGGATTAACAACTGTACGGATTGGAAACTTAAGGAATTGAGAGATAAATACTGCCGAAATTGCAATAAATACTGTATTAATTGTAAACAGGTATAATGCTCCAAGAAAATAATATATCTGGCCTGTTGCTATACCATATCCGGCTGTACATAATGGCGGCATAAGTGCTGTTGCAATTGCTGCGCCCGGAATAATATTACCTTTCAGTTTACTGCTTATGGCCACAATTCCGGCTAAACCGCCGAATAACGCAATTATTACATCATATATTGTGGGTGATGTTCTGGCAAGCAGTTCTGAATATGCAGTTGATACCGGGCTAAGAGTAAAATAAACGGTTGATGCAGTTAATCCTGTTAGCACGGCAAAAGTAAAATTCTTAATGGATCTTTTTAATAAAGTAAAATCATATGTAGCAATACTATAACCTATTCCGTTTATTGGTCCCATTAATGGAGATATCAGCATTGCGCCTATTATTACTGCAGTTGAATTTGTGTTTAATCCTACTGATGCAATTACAATTGCAAACATAAGGATCCACAGCTTGGTGCCTTTAAATTCAATACCGCTGATTATATGGCTGTGGATTGTATCAAAATCCTCGATTTCGGTCTGTAAACTGATATACCGGAGTATTTTTTTAAGCATAATTTTATTTAAATGATTGTAACAATTATAAATTTTTTAACCTGATTATCAAATACTTAAAGTTGAAATTTTAATTTTAACAAAAGTCTGATATGGGACTTTACATAAAAATACTTTTGTTACGGGTTCTTCCCTTAAATGGAATAGTTTCAACGACAGTATATTATTGATTCTAGTAATTAGTGAAATTCGTGGTTAAGATTTTATATAGTCCATTCATCGTGAATAATGCCGACCAGGTAAAATTTTCCTTCATATTCTTTGAACACCAGCCTTAATGCACGCCAGTCCATTCCGCCGTATTTTTCTTCGAAACCTGAAAAGTAACTTTCAGTATATTTACAGCCGCTGTAAATAGCCTCTATATTATTAATAGTATTTCCTTTTCCAATAGTTGAATTAACAGAAAATTTTTCAGCATTCAGAAAATCAGCATCATAAACAAATCTTTTGAAATATTTCTTTACAGTCAGATTAATAGAATCACCTGAACCGTCATAATATCCCCAGAACAGCGGGCCGGGTTTGGATTTAGTTATGTATGATTTATATTGATCCTGTGTAAAAACACGGTCTGATGCTGTATCAATATAACTGTATGGTGAAAACCTTACACCCTTAACAGGGTGGATATACCGGGTGAGTTCTTTATATTCCTTATTTTTAAATATTACCAGAATTTCTCCGGATATTTCTTTTATAGTTGAATCGGGATTCTGGTAATATATTTGGTTATCACCGGAATGTATATCTGTGATAAAAAATACCAGCAATATTGGAAAAAATACTGTTTTTATTTTCATATTACAAAAATTTATGGATATTGTTTCAAATTTACCTATACTAATTATGGATTACAATTACATACAGTTGAAAATTTAATAAATATAGTATTTAATCTTTCTCTTATTTTAACGATTTTTGAAAATTCTTTTAAAATTAAGGCTGCAGGGATAATAATGTTAAAGTCACTTTCCAAGATCACCAGGAAAATATCTTCACATTTAAATAAAAGGGTAACAAAAGAAAATTACGGGCAGATAATTGCCCTTGGCGGCGGCGGATTCAGCGACCAGCCCGATAATTTGCTTCTTGATGAATACCTGCTGCTCCAGACTAATAAAGCAAAGCCTAAAGTGCTGTTTTTACCCACTGCAGGCGGTGATCATGAAGATTACATATCAAAATTCTACAGGGCTTATAAAAAGTTTAACTGTACCCCTGTTCATCTTTCGCTTACTAAAAAACCGGTTTCACACAGAAAGCTTGAACAACTTGTGATGTCACAGGACCTGATTTTTGCTGGTGGAGGCAGCCCGAAATTTTTAATGCAGGTTTGGCGCAAAGCCGGACTGGACCGCATTATAAAAAAGGCATGGAAAGAAGGAATTATTTTAAGCGGAATGTCTGCCGGGGCAATTTGCTGGTTTGAAGATGGTTTTACAAATCCAAAAGATGATATCTGGAGGAGGATAAACTGCCTTGGCTTCCTTGAAGGAAGCTTTTGCCCCCATTATGATAAAAGGGGAGAGCTCCGCAAAGCTTACAGGAAAATGATAGTGACAGGAGAAATTTCCGATGGTTACGGTGTGCAGGATGGTGTTGCACTGCATTATACAGGGACTGAGCTAAAATATATTATTTCAAATATTTCTGATGCAAAAGCTTTTTCAGTTAAAAAAGGGGGAGCGCGGGTTAACGAAAAACCCATTCAGCCGGCCTACCTGGGAATTCTTCATGAATCACATAAACCTGCATCTAACAATACTTCAATAGAAGATACTTATGGTGATTCAACTGAAATTGTCAAAGAATATATTAAACGGATCAATATACATGATATTGACGGACTGCTTGAAATGACTTCAGATAATGCATCGTTTGTTGATTCAATGGGAATTAATACCACCGGAAAATATGAGATGAAAAAAGCCTGGGAAGTTATGCTTCAGTTCTTTCCGGATTACAACCTGGTAATAAAAGATATAATTGCCAAAAACGGCATGGTGGCAGTATTCGGAACGGCAAGGGGAACCCTTGCTGCCGGGGGCAGAATTCTGGCTGAAAACAAGTTTGAGATCCCCGCTTCCTGGACAGCCACTGTAGAAAAAGGAAAAATTTCAAAGTGGCGTGTTTATGCCGATAACCAGCCTGTGAGAAAGCTGATAGAAAAATATAATACAAAACAAAAGTAATGTTAATTTAAAAGTAATTTTAAAATTTATTTAATTAAAATCATAATAGCCACGACCTTTAGGTCGTGGGTTGGAATATAATAAAAATCGGCTTTAGCCGCTAACAAAAAATGCCATTTATTAAAATCTGGATTCATTTAATTTTTTCAACTAAAAACCGGGCTCATATAATAACAAAGGATCTGAAACCTAAGCTTCTAGCCCACATAAGAGAAAATGCTGAATCCAAAAATATTTATTTAGATTCTGTGAATTGTGTTTCAGACCATATTCATATGCTCGTTTCTTTAAAGGGCGAGCAGTCAATATCAAAATTAACCATGTTGTTAAAAGGTGAATCTTCATACTGGGTCAATAATAATAAATTAACTGAAATTAAATTCGAGTGGCAGGATGAATTTATAGCAGTTTCTATTGGTGAATCTGCACTGAATAAAGTAAGAAAATATATTGCTGACCAGGAAGAGCATCATAAAATAAAAACATTTTCAGAAGAATATGATGAATTTATAAAAGTTTACGGATTTCAAAAGCTTAGGGGCTGAAGCCCAATTAACTTATTGTCATTCATCCACGACCTGAAGGTCGTGGCTACAATTATCAAAAGATATTTTTTAAAAAATAAATAGAAAAAATCATTGATTTATCAATTTGAAAGTACTAATAAGTTAACTGTAAATTATTGAACAACAGTACATATTTCATGTATTAACTGATTTTTGGGGTAAAAATGAATTTAAAATGTTAATGATTTATTTAATAACATTATTGCCACGACCTTTAGGTCGTGGGTTATTATAAAAGTAATCCCGGCTTTAGCCGCTAACATAATTTTAAAAATATTTAATGACAAAAAAAATTTTATTATTGGGCTCGGGTGAGCTGGGAAAAGAATTCGTGATAGCCGCAAAGCGGCTGGGACAGTATGTTGTTGCTGCCGATTCATACAACAATGCACCTGCTCAGCAGGTTGCAGATGAACGCGAAGTGATAAATATGCTCTCAGGTGATGAGCTTGATAAAATTGCTGCTAAACATAAACCAGATATAATTGTGCCTGAAATTGAAGCGATCCGCACTGAAAGATTTTATGACTATGAAAAGCAGGGGATACAGGTTGTACCAAGCGCAAAGGCTGCCAATTTTACCATGAACAGAAAAGCTATCAGAGATCTGGCTGCAAAAGAGCTTGGTTTAAGAACTGCGCCTTATAAATATGCATTAAATATTGAAGAATTTCATTCAGCTGTAAGGGAAATTGGATTGCCCTGCGTTGTTAAACCACTGATGTCTTCATCAGGTAAAGGGCAGTCGGTAATTAAAAATGAAAATGAAATTGATAAAGCATGGGAATATGCTTCAACCGGCGGCAGGGGTGATTACACAGAGGTAATCATAGAAGGATTCATAAATTTTTTTACGGAAATTACACTGCTTACTGTTACACAAAAAAACGGCAAAACCCTGTTTTGCCCGCCGATCGGACACAGGCAGGAGCGGGGCGACTACCAGGAAAGCTGGCAGCCATGCGTTATTTCCCCGGAGCATCTGGCTGAAGCCCGGGATATGGCTGCAAAAGTTACTGCGGCTTTAACCGGATTTGGTATATGGGGTGTTGAATTCTTTTTAGCCAGCGAAGGCGTTTATTTCAGCGAGCTTTCACCCAGGCCGCATGATACAGGCATGGTAACACTTGCCGGCACACAGAATTTTAATGAATTTGAGCTGCACTTAAGGGCAGTACTCGGACTTGAAATTCCGGAGATAACGTTAGAGCGTGCCGGCGCAAGCGCTGTTATTCTGGCAGAGGATGAAAATCCAAACCAGCCGGTCTATTCGGGAATTGAAGAAGCTGTTAAATATCCAAAATCTGATATTAAAATATTCGGTAAGCCAAATACCCGTAAATACCGCAGGATGGGTGTTGCATTGGCTTATGATTCAACCGATACATCAACAGATGTGCTCCGCAAAAAAGCGAAGGAAATTGCGGATAGAATAACAGTAAATAAAAAGTAATTTGTATTTGTTAAATATAATATTGAAATAAGTAATTAATATTTTGTAAAAAATTATTTATTTGCCACGTCCTTTAGGTCGTGGAATAATATAAAATATAAGCACTGCTTTAGCTGTTAACAAATATGTATAAAATGTATAAGATTAAAAAAGCTTAGGGGCTAAAGCCCGATTATCTTTAAATTATTTTCCCACGACCTGAAGGTCGTGGCAATTATAATATTTGTAATTGTACTATTTTAAATTTAAGAGAAAATAGATCTTAATCTCGGCTCAAAGAGACAATATTAAATGGAAGAATACATAAAAATTAACCGCGATTTATGGAATAAAAAAACACCGGTACATATTGCTTCAAAATTCTATGATGTGGAGGGATTTTTTAAGGGTGAGTCTTCTTTAAATCCGGCAGAGCTGGAATCGCTTGGCGATGTATCAGGAAAATCGATGCTTCACCTGCAGTGCCATTTCGGACAGGATACATTAAGCTGGGCAAGGTTGGGAGCACAGGTTACCGGAATTGACCTGTCGGATAAAGCAATAGAAGAAGCTAAAAACCTGAACAGTAAACTGGGCTTGAATGCTGAATTTATCTGCTCTGATGTTTATGATCTAAAACAGCACCTTGATAAAAAATTCGATATTGTATTTACATCGTACGGAACAATAGGCTGGCTGCCTGACCTGGATAAGTGGGCTGATATTATTTCATATTTCCTTAAACCCGGAGGGATGTTCTTTATTGCAGAATTCCATCCCTTTTTGTGGATGTTCAATGAAGAGTATTCAAAATTACAATATTCTTATTTCAACGATGAAGCTATAATTGAACCGGTAAAAAAAACTTATACTGACGGTGATACAGAAATTAACCTGTTATCTTACGGGTGGAATCATCCTTTTAGTGAAATATTTACAGCTTTGATGAAACAAAATCTGCAGATCACAGAGTTTAAGGAATACCCGTACAGCTATTACAACTGCTTCAGTAAAGCAGTTCAGAATAAAGCCGGCTGGTGGGAAATCGAAGGAATGGAAGGCAAATTTCCGTTAATGTATTCTTTAAAAGTAATTAAAAAATTATGATTAAATTATTAGTGTTTTTAATTTTAGTTTCACAATTTGTATTTACCCAGACTGCTAAAGATCTTATAGGCTCATGGCAGGCTGTGCCTTATGTAGCCGCAGGATATGATGAAACGTATACTTTCAATGAAGACGGTACATTCACTTTTCATTATAACCAGATGGATTGTGCAAAAAGGGAAATTTCATACGGTGGCAGCTGGGTATTAAAAGGGAAAACCATAGAGCTTAATATCACTTATTCTGAATACCTGGCTGGAGGAAGGTACCAGCCGCCAACAGGCTCCTGCGGCAGTGATTCAGAGCTTGTTGATGCTTCATATGTTAAAAAAATTATTATTCCGTTTGAAAGGGAAACTCTTAAATTATCCGGCTACAATAGTGAAGATATTGACGGGTTTGAACGAACTTCAATGTTAATAAATAACCGGAAATATTACATGTTTTCAAAATTTGAATTTTAAATGAAAATTATTAAGCTTACAGAAAATCTTATACCTGCATTCAAAGAATACTATGCCAAATATTCGCATGAGCAGGATGAATCATTCCCCCCGGTGGATGATTTTACAATAAACGAAAATGATCCGGTATATTTACTGGTAAAGGGAAAAGAAATCCGCGGCGCTGCCGCATTAATGCTGCATCCGGAATACAGGGAAGTAAGGCAGGCGCGCCTGCGTATGTTCCATGCTGCTGATGGTGATTATTTATCATATTTAAAGCTGTTAAACAGTATACTGCTTCATACTCATGGGCTCACTTCTATTTACGGTTTTATTGAAGATAATTACAGCCATATTGCAAAAATATGGGAGGACCTGGGCTTTAACGCCAGAAGATTTGCATGGGTGCTTATCAGGCATAATACAGAAAATAAGCAGGCAAATTTTCCGGCAGGGTATGAGTTGAAAACATTCCGTGAAAACATCGATGAAGATAGCTGGTGCGCTGTAATAAATGATGCATTCGGTCACTCACTTGGGCATGTAAGAATGACCCCGGAGAAAATAAGGCACTGGAAGCTGGAAAAGGGATATTTGCAGGAAGGAATGAAATTACTCTGGTATAATGATAAGCCGGTAGGCTCAATAGGAATTACAAAAGACAATCATAAAGGAAGTGAAATATATTTTATTGATGCTGTTGCTGTGATAAATGATTTCCAGGGCAAAGGACTCGGTAAAAACCTGTTAAGGGCAGGAATTGAATTTGCAGCTAATTCAGGAATTCAAAAGGTAATGCTTTCTGTAAACGGTGAAAATGATAAAGCAGCAGATATGTACTTCAGGGAAGGTTTTGAAAAGGAAGCACTGTACAAATGTTTTTACCTGGATATCAAATAATGCCGGTAAAATATAAAGTACCGGAAAAATAACAAAATGCCTAAAGAAAAAAATAATACTGATGAGCTTAAAAGTGAATTTATTTCGCTTGTAAAAAGCTCAATGAAAGAAAATACGTTCGTTAAATTCACCCTTGGAAAATACCGCGGAAACGAAGACGGCCTTGAAAATATTTATATTTCGCCTGTAAAAATTAAAGATGAAATTAAATATGCATTCAGGTATAAGTATAAAACCCGCGATGTATTTAAAAATCATGATATCGATGAATCGGTTTCAATAATTTCCGCGGAAACCGGGCAGAATTTTCTTTCTGCTACGCTGTTTTCCACCAAAAATGATTTTGTGCTGGAATATAACAAAAAACGCGTTCCCAGAACATTCACACGGAAAGCATCATTCAGCCGTGTTGAGATCAAGGAACACAACCGGATAAAAACACGGTATATTGACTCTAAGGAAAAATGGCTTAACCTGCTTGGCATTACCAATGCCAAAGCCGAAGTGCGCGGCGAAAAGTATGATAAATTCCGCCAGGTAGATAAATTTATAGAAATCCTTAATTCACTGGTGGAATCAAGCGAACTTGCCGGAAACAATGAGCTTGATATCCTTGATCTTGGCAGCGGTAAAAGCTACCTTACATTTGCGGTTTATGCATTCCTTAATTCACACGGCAAAAAAGCCCGCGTAACAGGGGTTGAGCAGCGCGAAGACCTTATTAATCTTTCAAACAATATTTCAGCAGAGTGCGGTTATAATGACCTTAAATTTGTTCACGGTTCCATTAATGATATTAAGCATAATAAAGCAGATATAGTAATAGCACTGCATGCCTGTGATACTGCAACCGATGATGCAATTGCAAAAGCGCTTACGCTTAAAGCTAAAATAATTATTCTTGCTCCCTGCTGCCAGAAATACATAAGGAAACATTTAAAAATTCCCGGAGAGCTGCAAAGCGTTTTTAAACACGGGATACTGCAGGAACATTTATCATCATTTTTAACAGACGGGCTGCGTGCGCTTGTGCTTGAATCATACGGCTATGAAACAAAAGTTTTTGAATTCATTTCCGGAGAACATACAAGCAAGAATATCATGATTACCGCCGTGAAAAAAGATGTAAATGAAGATATTTACCTGAATAAAACTGTTGAAATTGAAAAATTGAAATCACAATTCAGTTTGGATGATTTTTATCTTGATAAAATTTTACTGAATAAATAAACATACATTACATTTTTAAACAATGTTAAAGCTTGATGTTTCACAGATTGCCGGTTTTATACCTGAAGATTTCTTAAATTCATTGCAAAGTTCAGTTAATGATGCAAATAAATCATTGTACAGCAAAACCGGCAAAGGAAGTGAATTCCTGGGGTGGCTGAACTTGCCCGGCAATATATCCGATAACGAAATAAATGAAATAAATGATTGCGCAGCTTTGCTTGCAGCAAAAAGTGATATAATAGTTGTAATAGGTATCGGCGGGTCATATCTGGGCGCAAGGGCTGTTATTGATGCACTTTCCGGTAATTTCAATTCACTGCTGCATAAAAATGAACGGAAATCTCCGCTTATACTTTTTGCAGGAAATAATATCAGCGAAGATTATCACTATGAGCTTATACAGCTGCTGGATAAATATGACTATTCAATTATTGTAATATCCAAATCCGGAACTACAACTGAGCCGGCTATTGCATTCAGGCTGCTGAAAGCTCACATTGAAGCAAAATACGGAAAACCGGAAGCAAAAAGCCGCATAGCGGCAGTAACTGATAAAGCCAAAGGCGCGCTAAAAAAGATGGCTGATACAGAAGGATACAAAACCTTTATAATTCCGGATGATGTTGGCGGAAGATTTTCTGTATTAACCCCGGTTGGATTGCTGCCTATAGCTGCTGCCGGATTTAACATAAAGCAGCTTTTAAACGGCGCAAAAAATATGATGAATTTATGCACTGAGAAAAAAACATTGGATGAAAATCCGGCTGACCTTTATGCAGCAGCCAGGTATGCGCTTTATAAAAACGGCAAAGTCATCGAAATTCTGGCAGGTTATTCGCCTAACCTTAATTATATTATTGAATGGTGGAAACAGCTTTATGGTGAATCAGAAGGAAAAGAAGGGAAAGGGATTTTTCCTGCAGGTGTTAACTTTACAGCAGATCTTCACTCAATGGGGCAGTGGATGCAGGATGGTATCCGCAATATTTTTGAAACCGTATTAAGCATCAAAAAACCTGAACACAGCTTAATTGTGCCTAAAGATAAAGAAAATCTTGATGAGCTTAACTTCCTTTCAGGAAAAAGATTAAGCGAAGTAAATAAAATGGCTGAGCTTGGCACAATGCTTGCGCATGTATCCGGCGGCGTGCCAAATATCATTATTACTGCTGATAAAATAGATGAAGAAAATCTTGGCGGGCTTATTTATTTCTTCGAAAAAGCATGCGCTGTAAGCGGGTATTTGCTTGGTGTGAATCCTTTCGATCAGGCAGGGGTTGAAGCGTATAAAAAGAATATGTTTGCGCTTCTTGGCAAACCCGGCTTTGAAGAAATGAAACGTGAGCTTCTAAATAAAATAAGCGGTTTTTAAATTTAATGGCTTTGGGATTTAATAATAAACGGGGAATCACAAAGTGGCGATTGCCTTCTTTCAGGCAATCTCTTATAATAATAATTATTTTTATTGTATCTGCTGTTTTTTTCTCTTTTATATATGAAAAAATCCCCGGTACACTTTTCTTTTTTATAGCTGTAGTTTGGTTCATATTATCATATGGTGTATATATTTATATCCTTATGCATGGAAAAGGGAAAGAAAAAAGTACAATTACATCTGTGCAGGCTCTAACTGGTGAATTTACCATTGATAACAACTGGATCTCTTTTCTTGCTTTCTACCCGCTGGTTTCATCTTTTGGAGCTTTAATTAACGGGTATTATATTATATCCGTGATGCTAGTGCTTACAGGTTTTATGATTATAACAATTGGCAGGTATTTCAGAAAAAAGATCAGGATTGATGAATCTGGGAATCTTTATATATTTAAAAACGGAGAAGAACGATTTATTGATTTTAATACAGTAAAAACCATAGTAGCCAGGCTAAACCCCAAGGGCTTCAGGAATCAGTTCAAACCATTAATTATTATGGAGTTTAACACCAACGTAACTGAAAGTAAAACACTTAAGCTTACTTTTTCAGTGCTTCGTTCTGCAAAATTCGGAACCTATTCGCCCCCTCAGCTTATTTTAACATATATAAAAGAAAAATGTATATCAAACGGTTTTAATATTACGTATCTTAATCCTGAAGAAACCGATTTCAGAGCAGAGAAAATTTAATCCAAAATAATTAATTATAATACCATGAAAACAATACTGCTTTCATTCATTTTTATTTTTACAGTAATTAACATTACATTTTCACAGAAGCACGATTGCTGCGAAGTTAAAGGCTCCACCGGCAGCGATATTACTGCGCCTAACATAATGGCAACTTTTGGAAATGACGAGAGCTTTAAGAATGAACATCCGCAGCCGCTTGATTTTACTTTCACTGACGGAAAAGGCAAAATGATAACTTATAAAACCGGCGATGGTGTTGATGCAAACGGGTATGAGGTTAAAGCCGATAGTCCCACAAATAACTGGGTGTTCCTGTTCCATGAATGGTACGGGCTTAACGATTACATCAAGCGTGAAGCTGAAGAAGTTGCCTCAACACTTGGAAATGTAAATGTGCTTGCAATTGACCTGTATGACGGCAAAGTTGCAACCAATAATGATGAAGCCGTTAAGTATGTGCAGTCAGTAAATAACGAAAGAGCCGTTACCATTATTAACGGGGCAAAGGATTATGCCGGCAGTGATGCAGTTTTTGCATCTTACGGCTGGTGTTTTGGCGGCTCGTGGAGCAACCAGGCTGCAATTGAGCTTGGTGATAAATGCAAAGCATGTGTGATTTATTACGGAATGCCTGAGCAGAACACAGAACGTTTAGCAAAGCTGAAAGCGCCGGTGCTTGGAATATTTGCAAAGCAGGATGCAAGAATAACCCCGGAGGTAGCCGGAAAATTTGAAGAGAACCTGAAAGGGCTGAATATTCCTGTAAGCATATATATTTATGATGCTGTTCATGCATTTGCAAATCCAAGCAACCCTAAGCATGATCCTGATGCAACAAAGGATGCAAAAGAAAAAACTTATTCGTTTTTGAAAGAAAAGCTGAAATAATTTCGTAGGTCAAAGGCATGCCTTTGACCTACGTTTGATTTTTTTTGCAGAGACGACCCATCAGGTCGTCTCTTTTTATTTTTAACCACGAATTGCACTAATAAACACGAATTAGATTCTCTATAAGCCCTATATCCAAAACTCCGGATTGGGAGAGGATGAATGGAAGTATCATTTTATTGCCCCGACCTTTAGGTCGGGGATATTTTTTATAGAATGTACCGGGCTTTAGCCCAAAAATTAACGGCTAAAGCCGTTTAATCGTTCTCTCTTTTTCCACTAACTGAAGGTCGTGGCTACAAAGAAAAATGTCAATTTATTATGTTTTTTAAAATTTGACATTCGCGCCTTTGCACCAAAAAAGAAAATTAATAATCCACCAAATTCTTTAATTGCAACTTAAATCTTTCCTTCGGAAAGAAGTTCTGCTCAAGCTCAATAGCAAACGGTACCGGGGTATCAAGTGAACCTGAGCGCACTACGGGAGCATCAAGGTATTCAAACAGGTTCCCGCTTATCCATGCCGCAATTTCGCCGCCTATTCCGCCAAACAATGTATCTTCATGCAGGATTATAACCTTACCGGTTTTCTTAACACTCTCGGCTATTGTTTCATAATCAAGCGGCAGCAGTGTGCGCAGGTCAATTATATCGGCGGAAATTTCCTTCATTTCCTCCAGTGCATTTAATGCCCAGTAGACTCCCATACCGTAAGTAATAATTGAAACATCACCGCCTTCCTGCTCATATCTTGCCCTGCCTAAAGGCAGGGTGTAATATCCATCGGGTACATCTTCGCTGACACTCCGGTAAAGAGCTTTGTGCTCAAAATAAAGCACCGGATTAGGGTCTTCAAATGAACTGAGCAGCAGGCCCTTTGCATCATACGGAGTTGCGGGATACACAACTTTAAGTCCGGGTACATGTGTGAACCATGCCTCATTGCTTTGTGAATGGAACGGTCCGGCGCCTACGCCGCCGCCGGTCGGCATCCGGATAACAACATCTGCATTCTGTCCCCAGCGGTAATTTATCTTTGCAAGGTTGTTTACTATCTGGTTAAATCCGCAGGTCACAAAATCAGCAAACTGCATTTCAACCATTGTCTTGTAACCTTTTATTGAAAGACCCAATGCTGCGCCTACAATTGCTGATTCACAAAGCGGTGTGTTGCGTACCCGTTCTTTGCCGAACTCCTTATAAAAATTCTCTGTTACCTTAAAAACCCCGCCGTATTCTGCAATATCCTGACCCATCAGCACAAGGTTATCATGCTTTTTCATTGCTTCTCTTAACCCGTCTGATACGGCATCAACAAATCTTCTTTCCCTTGATTCATCAACAGGTTCTGATATTACCTGCTCAAAGGGAGCATAAACATCATTAATTTCAAAGTTACTTTCCGGTTTTATTTTAGGCTCTGCAAAAGCTGCATCCAAAGCTGATTCAATTTCACTTTTAAATCCGGTACGTATGTTTAATATTTTATCTTCATCAAGCAACCCTTCATTAAAGAGATATGCTTCATAATTTTTAACCGGATCTTTCAATTCCCATTTTTCAAAAAGCTCTTTTGGTACATATTTAACCCCTGAAGCTTCTTCGTGCCCGCGCATGCGGAATGTCATACATTCAATAAGCACAGGACGGGGTTTTTTCTTCATGCTGTTTCTAAGGGTAAGTATCCTGTCATATACTTCCAGCAGGTTGTTTCCGTCTATTTGGTAAGCTTCCATGCCGTAGCCAATAGCTTTATCAACAAGGGCTTTGCACCTGTACTGCTCGCTTACCGGGGTTGAAAGTCCGTAAGCATTATTTTCAATAATAAATATTACCGGCAGATCCCACACAGCCGCAACATTTAATGATTCATGGAAATCACCTTCGCTTGTACCGCCATCACCTGAAAAAACTGTGGTAATTCTGATATCATATTTTTTATCTTTCACATTCTGCAAATGTTCTGCCAGTGCTATACCGTCAGCTATTCCAAGCTGCGGACCAAGGTGGCTTATCATTCCCACAATATGATAATCATTTGTACCGAAATGAAATGAACGTTCGCGCCCTTTGGAAAAACCGTTAAAGCTTCCCTGAAGCTGCATAAATAGTTTTGGTAAAGGAATTCCGCGCGATGTAAACACACCAAGGTTGCGGTGCATTGGCAGTATGTATTCATCACTAGCCATTGCTTTGGTTACTCCAATGGAAATTGCTTCCTGCCCGATGCCGGAAAACCATTTGCTTATCTTGCCAAGGCGCAGGTTAAGCAGCATTTTTTCTTCTATCATTCTTGGAAGTAAAATTGCTTTATAAAGTTCCAGCAGGGTTTCATCTGTATATTTTTTCCGGTTAAATTCCATTGCTGCAGTATTCAGTTCGTTTGGTTTTTGCATCAGTAAAATATGTGATAATAATTATAAAAAAAGGGAAGATAAGAAATTCTCTTCCCTTATGGAAATAATATTTACAAAATTCTATTCAGCAGGCGGGGGAGTGAATGTTCTTCCTGCATATTCCTGGTCAAGCATTAGCAGACCTTCGCCTTTGCCGCCGATAAGCTGCATCTTACCAAGTGATTTTGATGCCAGGGCTTCTTCTTCTACCTGTTCATCGACATACCATTTTAAAAAGCTGTTTACGGCGTGGTCATTTTCTTTTATGGCTTCATCCATCAGGTCGTTTATTGATTTGGTGACTTTCTTTTCATGACCAAGAGCTTTTTCAAATACTTCTATTGGTGAAGAAAAATCCACATCAGGTTTTGCGATCTGCTGAAGCTCAACCTTTCCGCCTTTATCAAGCACAAAATGAAAAATCTTCATTGCATGGAAATGCTCTTCCTGTGCCTGCACGTGGAAATAATTTGCTATTCCGTCTAAATTCATATTGTGGAAATATGCTGCCATTGAAAGATATTCAAATTCGGCATAAAACTCATTGTTCATCTGTTTGTTAAGCTCACCCTGAAGCTTATTGGATAACATAACTGGCTCCTTTTAATATTTATTTACTAAATTACTAATAATAACAATGATATTAAATGAAAAAATGTTTCAAAAACCTTCATATTTTACTGAAAAATAGTTACTTAATAAATTTTTCCTTTCTCTAATTAACTATTTAACAAATCAACCGTTTAACCATTCAACTATCAAATATCAACTTTCAACTATCAACTTTCAACTGTCAACTATCAACTGTCAACTGTCAACTATCAACTATCAACTATCAATATCAACTGTCAACTTTCAATTATCAGCTCTTCATTCTGTCAATCAGACGCCTGTCTTTCTTGGTGGGTCTGCCGGTTCCTTTAAATTTACTTTGGTATGATACAAACCTTTCGGTTTGCAGCTTATCAAGCTCTTCCCGGGGAGTAATATCAAGTGCGTAATTTTTAACCAGTGGAGCGCTTACACGCTTTTCAAGCAGATCGATAACTTTGAAAGTCCGTTTAACATACCCCTGCTGAACTGTTATGATATCGCCGGGCTTTATCAGCCGTGAAGGCTTAATGCGTGCATCATCTATCTTAACCTTTCCGGAGTCGCAGGCTTCGCCTGCAAGTGTTCTTGATTTGAAGACACGGATGCACCATAAATATTTATCTATCCTTACAGGCAAATACGAATTTTGAATTAAGAATTACGAATTAGGAATTACGAATTACGAAAAAGAAACATTATTAAACCGCAAAGACGCGAAGACGCCAAGCCTTACAATGTGTTTCATAAATTGTTCTGCTTTTCATTGAGCCTTTGAGTCTTTGTGTCTGCTTATGTTTTTGATAATATTGTTTAAATCAAGTCGCATTTTGTCAAATCGTTTAAGTGCAGATTCAATAAACTCTTCATTTATCATTTCTTTCAATTTATCTTCACTTAATATATCAAACTGGTTAATTTTGAATGTCTGCTCAAGCCCCTCCTGCTCCAGCTTAACAAGGTATTTCTGGTTCCACAAAAAAACAGATATTCGGCATTTTGGGTGGTGTATTTCTGTGATGGTTTTCAATTAATCTTCTCTTTTAAAAAAAGTCCAATTGGTAAATAACCAATTTTTAACAAAAAAACCTTCAGAGTCAACATCTTTTATTAAAAATGTTTTAACTTCATTCTTATGAATAATTTTGTAATATTGCTCTAATTTAACGTTTAGATTTCTATCGTAGTCCCCGGTTATTGTATAATAAAATGTTTCATAACCAACGTAAGTAATTCTGAGATTACCGCCTAAATCATTTTTCGAAATGATAAGAATTGCATCACCTTTTTTATCACTTGCTGCTTTTATAATTACATTATTTCTTAATGTATATTCTATTCTTGCATCAATTAATTTTTTATTTACAGGATTTTTAATTTTAAGATAAATTCTAATAGAATCAGTTTTATTCGTTATTGAATCAGTCATTTTAACTTTATTTGTATCATAATAATCGGCATAGTTTAAAAAATTCAAAATCAATTTATTGCCAATTATACTGTATTTCCCAAACCCTATATCATTTGAAATATCATCCCAGTATCTATATCTAAAAAAATTATTTTTTAATATTTCTAAGTTTTCACCATATTCACCCTTAAATTCCCACACTGATCTATAAAACCCCTGCTCGATTTTCTGTGCAAAAGAAAATTGAGCAACCAAAATTATTAACAATATGTAAAATTTATTCAATTCGTGTAAATTGGTGAAATTCGTGGTTTAATATTTTAAAATAATTCAATTTATGTGCTGTATCAATGGAATTATGAATAGAAAATGAACAGAAATATATATAAATTCACTGAAATATATAAAAAATTATGGTTGTAATAATAAAAAAGTCTGATTCAAAACGCACTATTGATAGAAAGATAAAATCCGTAAAAACTATAAAGCCTAAAAAGGTTCTGGATGCATATAAATATCTAGGGATATTGAAGATTAAGGAAGATCCGAACGAAATTCAAAAGAAATTAAGAGATGAATGGCAATAGGCTGGTTTCAGATACCAATGTCTTAATTTATCTGTTAAAAGGCGAAGAAAAAGCTGCTGAAATCCTGAATAATAAAGAAATTTATTTATCAGTGATTTCTGAAATAGAATTGCTTGGTTTCAGAAATTCCACAATACAGGAATTAAACAATATTAAAAAATTTTTATCGGATTGCTATATTGTTGATCTGAACAATATCATCAAAGAAACAGCAATAGAACTAAAAAGGACTTATAACCTGAAAACCCCTGATGCTATTATCTGCGCAACTTCAAAATTTCTCAATTTATTCTGGCAACCTCCGACAATAAACTTACAAAAATAGAAAATATGAATATTTTATACTATGAGTAGAATTTATTTTCTTCATTCTGTTTTGTCTGTTTAAATTTTATTCACTTCAAACCTGTTCGTACAGGGATAATTAATATGGAACTCACTGGAAATATAGTTGATGTTTTAAACCGGAAAATTTTTGCCGGGAAAGTAATAATTGAAGGCGGGAAAATTGTTTCCCTGCAGCAGGATGGCGGCACATATGACAATTATATAATGCCCGGATTTATAGATGCTCACGTGCATGTAGAAAGCTCTATGCTGGTGCCATCGGAATTTGCGCGCCTTGCCGTGCTGCACGGAACCGTTGCAACTGTCAGCGATCCGCATGAAATAGGAAACGTGCTTGGCATTGCCGGAGTCAGGTACATGACAGAAAACGGCAGTAAAGTGCCTTTTAAATTTTATTTCGGAGCGCCATCCTGCGTTCCTGCAACTGCGTTTGAAACTGCAGGAGCTGAAATTACTGCATCAGATATCCGCGAGCTGTTTGAAAAAGACGGGCTGAACTATTTAAGCGAAATGATGAATTACCCCGGAGTGCTCTTTAATGACCCGGTGGTAATGGAAAAAATAAAAATTGCGCAATCGCTTGGCAGACCCGTTGACGGCCATGCACCGGGATTAAGGGGAGAGGATGCAAAAAAATATGTTTCTGCGGGAATATCAACCGACCATGAATGTTATACTCTGGATGAAGCCCTGGGGAAAATTGCACTCGGAATGAAAATCCTAATCCGTGAAGGCTCTGCAGCAAAGAATTTTGATGCCCTGCATCCTTTGTTAAAAGAACATTCAGATATGGTGATGTTCTGCAGCGATGATAAACACCCCAATGACCTGGTTGTTAGCCAGATAGATGACCATGTCCGCCGCGCTGTTAAGCTGGGATATGAATTGTTTAATGTACTGAATGCAGCATGTGTTAACCCGGTAAAACATTACAATATGAATGTAGGACTGCTGCAGCCGGGAGACCCTGCGGATCTTACTGTTGTAAATAATCTGAAAGATTTTAAAGTACAGCAAACATATATTAACGGTGAACTGGTTGCTGATTCAGGTAAGAGTTTAATAAAACGGGTTGAGGCTGATTTTGTTAATAATTTTTATACTTCCAGAAAATCACCCGGTGATTTTGCTGTAAGTGCCGAAAATGACGGCGCTCCGGTAATCAGGGTAATAAAAGCGCTTGACGGGCAATTGATAACAGAAGAG
>JAANMW010000609.1_pt1 | contig 41739 bp, 33 predicted proteins | sample 7279671 | NCBI WGS metagenome assembly JAANMW01 (sample SAMN14094541, study PRJNA606508) | bioreactor metagenome | isolation source: A lab-scale SPAN reactor treating ammonium-rich wastewater day 247 | place: Ireland: Galway | collected 2017-09-19 | reverse complement strand
GACATGACAGCGCCGACCAGAGCAAGCGTCAATGCCAGGCTTGCACGCCATCGCTGGCGCGTCGAGGAGGTCCAGGAGCGACTCCTCGCTTGGTTCGGAGAACATGGCCGTAGCTTTCCGTGGCGAGCTGATTCGGCATCGAACTACGTCCGCATCGTTTCGGAGGTACTTCTTCAGCGCACGCGTGCGGAGACGGTGGCCGAGTTCTTCCCGCGATTCACCAGGCGATTTCCCAGCTGGAGACGACTTGCAGCGGCAACCGACGAGGAGCTTCGCGCGTTCCTGGAGCCAATCGGTCTTTGGCGTCGGCGCGCCGCTTCGCTTCGGGCATTGGCGACCGAGATGAACACGCGAAAAGGGAAGTTCCCCCGAGACCGGGGGGAGATCGAGGACTTACCGGGAATCGGCCAATACATAGCTGGCGCCGTACTGATCTTTTGCCATGACGAACCGGAACCGTTGCTGGATGTAAACATGGCACGGGTCTTGGAGAGGTGCTTCGGACCGCGCAAGCTGGTCGACATTCGGTACGACCCGTGGCTCCAAGCCCTAAGCCGGCAGGTCGTTCATCACGCAAATGCGCGTGACATCAACTGGGCGATGCTCGATCTTGCCGCAAGCACATGCACGATCCGCAATCCGCGCTGCAATGCGTGCCCGCTGAGTGGTTGCTGTTGCCACGCACGCCATCCGCGATTCGCCTCACCACGATCTGGCGGCCATGGTACGGCAGACGTAACCGTATCCGTGCGCACGATCACTCGGCGGCAACCGTGCTGACGGAGCGGGAGACGCGGCCCCTCTCCCGCTCCAAGCCTCACGCTCTACCCCCCACGAGACGGTTCCCGGACCCCGGCAAGGTCGATAGACGGCCCCGCCGTGGCGCGGACTGAGCGCCCGTGACCTGTCGGCCCTTGCCCGCTGCCCGGCCGGTTTCCCGCCGCCGGCTACGCCGCCTGCCCGAACCGCTCCCAGAAGACCGCCCGGATGGACGCCAGAATCAGCCCTCGCTCGCTCCCAGGCGGGTTGTGGGGGCGGGCATAGCGGGCCCCCGCTATTCGGTATCCACAAGGCACAACGTTTCGGATTGGTTGACCGAAGTAGTGAGGTGAGGTCGTATTCCGTCGAGTGCGGGCTTGAATGGCTCGGTCATGGAATGCCGAGGCTTGACAGCCGACGACAGTGCGGCTTGCATCCAAGTTGCCATCAAGGCATGATTCTTTCGCTACGCCGCAGGGCCAGTCCGGCCTTGTCTGCTGCGGCTCTCCTCATTACCATCCACGATGACACCTTGTCGCGTCCTTGTCGTGAGCGCCACGCCCATCGCACTGGCGATGGCCGTAGGAGTTTTTGCAGGCCCCACCTCACGACTGGGTGGTGCTGAGTCGGCGCCCAAATCCTGTTTGCCCAACGCGGCAGTCGCACCGGTCCTGCGGCTTGACCTCGACCGCGACACCTCGCGGCAAACCGTGGTTGACAGGGAAGACGGCGTCTATCTCGGCCATGTTTCGACAGTGCGGCTCGAGGACGAGACCATCCTCGCCGTGTATCCCAAGGGGCACGGCAGGGGACCGATTGTGCTCAAGCGCAGCGAGGATGGCGGCAAGTCATGGTCGCCGCGTCTTCCCGTGCCCGACTCGTGGGTAACGAGCCTCGAAACTCCGACGCTCTTTCGGGTTGGCAAGTCGGAGCGAGGCGACTCGCTGATTCTGTTCTCGGGGCTTTACCCCATCCGGGCCGCTCGCTCGACCGATAGCGGCCGGACGTGGACGGAGCTCGAGGCCATAGGCGACTTCGGCGGGATTGTTGCGATGGGTGGGCTGGCGGACCTCGGCGAGGGAAGGTTCGTCGCGTTCTTCCACGACGACGGCCGATTTATCGCCGCGACAGGTAATGCCGCAGGGACGTTCACGCTCTACCAGACCTTCACAGAGGACGCGGGGGCAACATGGTCTGCGCCGCGTGCGATCTGGAGCGGATCGGACGTCCACTTGTGCGAACCAGGTGTGGTCGTGTCGCCCGACGGTTCCATGCTCGCGCTCTTGCTCCGCGAGAACCGACGGACGAAGAACTCGCACGTCATGTTCAGCACGGACAGGGCCTCGACGTGGTCCGCGCCGATCGAACTGCCCGCACATCTCACCGGCGACCGGCACATTGCGACCTACGCGAAGGATGGGAGGCTGGTCGTGACCTACCGGTGCATGGCCGCCGACGACCCATGGAAGGGCGACTGGGTTGCGTGGGTTGGGCCGTGGGAGGAGCTTTCGTGTTTGTCGCCAGATGCTGCTCCGCCGTTGATGCCCAGCGACCTCGGCGCGAAGCGACCGAACGCGAGCGATCATCGCTCATATCTCGTTCGCCTCAAGGACAACCTGACGCCGTGGGACTGTGCGTATGCGGGCCTCGAAACGCTCGCCGACGGCACTCTTGTGGCGACGACGTACGGTACGTGGACCGCCGGCGAGAAGCCGTACATCCTGAGCGTGCGGTTCTCACTTGCGGAGCTGGACGCTCTGGCGGACGTGATGCTCGGTCGGTAGACCGTGTCCACGGTGCAGGGGGCGTTGTGCGACGTCGGTGCACTCTCTCCGAAGAACAGCCGGGATGAGGAGTTGGCGACCGTTCCGAGGCAAGAAACCAGCTGCCTGTCCTGCCTGTGGGCTTTTTGGGGCGGTGTCCGGGGTATGCCCGATATGCGGAGCATGGCAAAGGCCGGACGGGGATCGGTGCGCCCGCGTGGACGCAAGGAAAAACCCGAGGCGGATCGGCTGCCGGTCTGGCCTCGGTTGTTGTGGGTTGCCGGGGCGGCGGCGTGGGTGTTCCTGGCTGCGAGCCTGGTGAGTTTCAGCCCGGCGGACCCGCCGTCGAACGCGGTCTATCCGCCGAACGACCCGATCCGGAACTGGTGCGGCCCGGTGGGTGCATGGGTGGCGTACCACGTCCTGCGATTCATCGGGTGGGCCGTCTGGTTGCCGCTCGCGGCGACCGGGGCCGGGCTGGTGTTGCCGCTGTTCGGGCGGCGGGTGAGCTGGTTCGGCTTCCGCGTCGGCGGGGTCGCGGTGGTGACGGCCGCGCTCGCCGGGCTGCTCTCGCTCGCGCTGCCGAAGACGGGACCTGTGGCGGGGATGTCCGGCGGCGCGGTCGGCCTGTGGCTGTCGGCGTGGTTCTCGCAGCGCTTCGGCACGCTCGGCACCGTGCTCTGGCTCGTGCCGCTGGCGCTGGTCGGGCTGATCCTGGCGTTTGATCGGATGGTCTTCGCCGTGCCAGGATGGCTCTGGCGGCGGTTCGTACCCGCGGCGCGCACCGCGGGCGAGGCGGCTGGGAGCGCAGCGACGGCGACGGCACGCGCGAGCGGTGGACTGCTCGGGGGGCTGCGCTCGATGCTCCGCGACCGAAGGCCGGTTCGCGTGAAACTCGACGACCTTGGGACCGAGGGGGTGGTGGTGAACGAGGAGGAAGAGGCAGAAGTCGAGGTCGGCAGGGAGGAGAGTGCGAAGCGGAGGCGAGCGAAGCCAGGGCGGGTCGAAACCGAGGACGAGGTTGAGGAAGAAGCCGACGAGGAAGAGGTGGAGGACGAACTGCCCGGCCCGGCGCAGGTCTACAGCGAGGATGCTCTGCGGGAGAAGATCGCCAAGCTGCCGGTCCGGTTCGCGGGCAGCCAGCGCAAGATGGCAACCGACGACGACCTGCGCGACCTCCAGAACATGGGCGAACTGAAGGGGTACCGCTTCCCGGGGCTGGATCTGCTCGAATCGCCGGAGGAGAACTTCTCGGAGCGGCTCGAGAGCCTCGTGCGCGGGCAGGCGCGTGCGCTGGAGCATGCGCTCCAGCAGTACCGCATCGACGGCGAGGTCGTCGGCATCGAGTCCGGTCCTGTCATCACGCAGTACGACGTACGCCTCGCGCCGGGGACGAAGGTGGCCGCGTTGCAGGCGGTGTCGAGCGACGTGGCGCGCGCGCTGAAGGCCGTGAACATACGCATCGTGCCGAACCAGGCGGGGCGCGACACGGTGGGCGTGGAGGTGCCGAACCCGACGAAGGAGAAGGTGCGGCTCAAGGAACTGATGAGCAACACGATGGCGTTCGCGGGGATGAAGTTGCCGATGTTCCTGGGCAAGGACGCGTCGGGCGAGCCGCTGATCGCGGACCTGACGCAGATGCCGCACATGCTGATCGCGGGCACGACGGGGTCCGGCAAGAGCGTGTGCATCAACACCATCATCATGGGGTTCCTCTACACGAAGAAGCCGAACGAGCTGAAACTGGTGCTGGTGGACCCGAAGATGGTCGAGCTGAGCCAGTTCAAGGAGATTCCGCACCTGATGTGCCCCGTCATCACCGAGATGTCCAAGGCTGCGGCGATCCTGGAGTGGGCGTGCCGGAAGATGGACGAGCGGTACGAACTGCTCGCGGAGGCGGGCGTGCGCGATATCGCCGGGTACAACGACCTGCCCTGGGAGGAGTTGCGGGACCGGTTCAACCCGCAGAGTCCCGAGGAGGAGGCCCGCATCCCCCGGCGGCTTCCCTACATGGTGTTCGTCATCGACGAGCTGGCCGACCTGATGATGACGAACAAGGAGGTCGAGGGTTCGATCATCCGCATCGCGCAGAAGGCGCGGGCGGTGGGGATCCACCTGATCCTGGCGACGCAGCGGCCGCAGGCGAACGTGGTGACGGGCCTCATCAAGAGCAACATGCCGTGCCGGATCACCTTCAAGGTGGCGAGCGGCATGGATTCGCGGATCGTTCTGGACCAGAAGGGCGGCGAGCTGCTGCTCGGGCAGGGCGACATGCTCTTCCTCTCACCGCGCTCGCACAAGCTGGCTCGCGCCCAGGGCACCTTGGTGGACGACAACGAGATCAGGCGTGTCGTGCGGTTCATGCGGGACGTCGCACGCCCCACCTTCGAGCGTCAGTTGCTGCAGATCCGTTCGGGCGGCGGGCCCGATAGCGACGAGGAGCGAATCCTCCAGAGCCAGAACAACTCGTCGGCGAGCCTTAAGGCCGCCCAGGAAGACCCGATGTTCGACCGCGCGGTCGAGATCGTGCTCGAAACGCAGCGGGGGAGCGTCTCTCTGCTCCAGCGCAGGCTTGCGATCGGGTACACACGCGCCAGCCGGCTCATTGACCTCATGGGCATCGCGGGGATCATCGGCGAGCACAAGGGATCGGTGGCACGCGAGGTGATGATCACGCCCGAGGACTGGGAGCGGATGAAGCAACTGGCGAACGAGGAGGCTCGCGCCACGGGCCAGACACCCGTGTTCACAGGTGAACGACCGCTCTTCCCTGAGGCGGCAAGCGAGGCGGAGAAGGAATGGGAAGCGGCGAACCCGCCGCCAATCGAAGGGCAAGACGCCGACTCGGACGACGACGACGAAGACCGGGAGGACGATGAAGACGACGACAGCGAGGATGGGGACTGGGATGACGATGACGAAGATGGTGAGGACGACGAGGATGGTGAAGACTGGGACGAGACGGACGAGGGAGCACAAGAGGAGTCCGAGGGAGAAGACCGGGACGATCAGCCCAGGTCACCGGAGGCATCCGCGGACGAGGAGGAGGACGGCGGTGGCGTCGATTCCGACCGACCGTCCGGGCGGGCTGCCGGGAGTCTGTTCCCCACCTCGTAGTCGGGCAGAGGGCGGGAGTGTGCGATCTACGCAGCCGCGCCGGCGGGCTTCGGTATGACTGACGGCCGCTGAACGGGCATTGCGGTGAAGCCGGACGACCGCCCTTCCGAACCTATACTGCGGCCCTCCGGGATTCGGTCGCCCGTCGTGAGTGCCCACGCGGCCGTGCCCTCCACCGACACATGACCCCTGAGAAAGGAACCGTGATGACCCGAACGCTGCTGACGGCCTGCCTAACCGGCTCCACGCTGTGGTGCCTGCCCGCGTTGGCGGACCTGCCGCCCGTGCTCGACCGTGTCCCGACGGAAGCGTCGATCATCGTCGCCATCGCCAACGTCTCCGAGACGCACGGCGGCATCAAGGGCTACGTTGATCGGTTCGGTGTCGAGGATGCGGCGGCCCAACTCGCCCTTCTCGAAGCCATGCTGACCAGCGACGGCATGAACGCGGCCGGCTCCGCGGCGTTCGTCATGCTCGATCCGGGGACGACCTACATGCTGCTCCCCGTCAGCAACTTCAACGCGCTCATCACCGGCCTCGGCGGCGAAGTCGCGGACGGCTTCGGCCAAGCCGACGTGATGGGCGAGACGGCGTTCTTCCGCGATCTCGGCGGCGGGTTCGCGGCCGCCGGCCCGGACGAGGGCACGCTGCGCGGCCTGTCCTCCACTTCGGGCAGGATGGACGCGCACACCACGCGGCTCGGCAAGACCGGCATGGCCGTTGCCGAGCAAAGCGACATGGTCGTGATCGCCGACGTGCAAGCACTCCGCCCCCAGATCGAAGAGGGAATGGAGGGCATACGCCAGCAGATGCAGTTCATGGCGATGATGGGCGGCCAGGCCGAGCAGATGGGCGCGGCCATAGGCGTCATTGACGCCCTGTCGGGGGCGATCACGCGCGACGGCCGCGTCGCCCTCATGGGCGTGGACTTCGCTGACGACGGCGTGCGTCTGGACTTCGCCGCCCAGTTCGTCGAGGACTCGCCGACCGCCGCCTTCTTCACCGCGCCGGGCAACGCCGGTTCGATCCTCGGCCGCCTGCCGAATATCCCCTACCTCTTCGCGTACGCGGTGGACTTTTCCAGCCCCGGCCTTCGCAAGGGGCTTTCCGAGATGATGGACCTCGCCGCGCAGGCCGATCCCGAGGCGGTCGGGCTGGTCGGTGTCAACCCCTTCCAGTTCATGGAGAGCATGGACGGTTCCGGCATGGTGCTCGGGCACACGCCCGCGCTGCTGACGGGCGGATTGATGGCAAACACCGTGGCCTACACCAAGACGAAGGATCCGGTCGCGATGCTCGGGTTGATGAAGCAGACCTTCGGCAACATGGACGGGAAGTCCGCCGACGGCGTGATGTACAAGACGGCCTACACGGACGGCGCGGGCGACATCGGCGGCACGAAGTACGACGCCTGGTCCATGACCATGAGCATCGACTTCAACGCTCCGAACGCCATGGAAGCCCAGCAGATGCAACAGGCCATGATGATGATGTTCGGGCCGACCGGCGGGCCGAGCGGCTTCCTCGCCGCAACCGAGGGCGGGTTGGTCCAGACGATGTCCCGCAATACGCAACTCCTTACCAAGGCGATCGAGTCGGCGAAGGGCGGGAACGGGCTTGGCGTGGACAAGAGCGTCGCGTCCGTCGCTGAGCACCTGCCCGCCGGTCGCTCGTTCGAGGCCTACGTCGGCGTGCAGAAGGTCATGGAGTCCGTCGGCTCGGTGATGGCGATGATGGGAGGCTTCCCCATGCCGCGGGTGGACGGCGAACTGCCGCCGATCGGCATCGCCGCGACGACCCACGATGCCGGCCTCCGCGCCACCGTCTACATGCCCAACAAGGTCATGGACGTCTTCAGGCAACTCGGCGAGGCGTTCGGCGGCGAGGAGGACTTCGACGCGCCTCCCGCTGGCGGCCAACGACCACGGTTCTGAACCATCGTCAACCAACCCACGCGGCCCGCGTCCATCAGCGCGGGCCGTTTTTCCTGCGCCGGGCAGTGAGCGTACCCTGCGACCGATGACGCACCAGGTCTGGCGAATGGCGAACGGCCGGTCGATCGTGCTGGATCGGCCGCGCATCATCGCCGTCCTGAATCTCACGCCGGACAGTTTCCATGAGGCGAGCCGCGTGCCTTCGCCGAGTGCGGCGGTCGATGTTGCCCGGCGCGCGTTGGATGAGGGGGCGGATGCGCTCGACCTGGGCGGAGAATCCACTCGGCCGGGCGCCGCGCGCGTGCCCGCGGACGTGCAGATCGAGCGCGTCGTCCCGGCGTTGCGGGCGATTCGTGCGGGGGGGGGGGCGCTCGCTGACGCGCCCGTGAGCGTCGATACGACGCTCGGCGCGGTCGCGCGAGCCGCGCTGGACGCGGGCGCGGACGTGATCAACGACGTAGCCGCGGGAACCGAGGACCCCACCGTGCTCCCGCTCGTGGCTGAGCGCGGGGCAGGCATCATCGTGATGCATCGCCTTGCTCCACCGGACAGGGATTCGTACTCTGATCGCTACTCGACCCCCCCGGTCTATGCCGATGTCGCGGGCGAAGTCGCGGCATTTCTCGGGGAGCGGCTGCGTGCCGCCACGGCCGCGGGCATTCATCCCGATGCCATCGTCCTCGACCCCGGCCTGGGGTTCGGCAAGACGGTGGAGCAGAACGCCGAGTTGATGCGGAAGGTCGGGCATCTGCTTGCCTTCGGGCGACCGGTTCTATGCGCGGTCAGCCGGAAGAGTTTCGTGGGTAGGCTCGCCTCACCCGGCGTCGAGACCGCGCCTGCGGATCGCCTTGCCGGATCGGTCTCGCTCGCGGTCCAGCAGTGCCTTTCGGGCGTTCGTCTGTTCCGCGTCCACGACGTTCGTGCGCACGCGGAGGCCTTGCGGGCGGTGTGGGGGGTGATGCCCCGGGGGTGACGCCCCGCCCTGGGTGCGTCTAGCATGGGAGCAGTCGGGGCTTGGCCTCGGCGGGCAGCCTGAAAGGAGTCTCGATGGCCAGTGCAAACGTTCACGAGTTCACGGATGCCAACTTCGACAAGGCCGTTCTCGGGGCATCGGAGCCGGTGCTCGTGGACTTTTGGGCGGAGTGGTGCATGCCGTGTCGGATGCTGGCTCCGACCATCGATCAGGTCGCGGAGGAGTTCGCGGGCAAGGCGAAGGTGGGGAAGGTAGACACGGACTCGAACCGGGAGATTTCGGTGAAGTACAGCATCTCCGCGATTCCCACCGTGATCCTCTTCAAAGGGGGGGAGCCTGTACGTCGGTTCGTTGGTCTGACGAGCCACGAGGAGCTCGCGGCCGCGATCAACGAGGCTGTCGGGGGTTGACCGCTCAGTCGCGGACGAGATGGCTGCCATGAGCACCGCGTTTCAACAGGGGCGCAGACGGGGCCGGGGGGAGGGCACGCTGCGTTGCGGCGTTGTGGGCGTGGGGCGCATGGGGCAGCACCATGCCCGCATCTACGCGAACGAGCAGGGGTGCGTGCTGGCGGGTGTGGTCGATGTTGACAAGGCGAGGGCCGCGACAATCGCGGAACGGCTCGGGTGCCGTGTCTATCCGACGCCGGAGGCGCTGCTGGAAGCGGGCGTCGATGCGGTGTCGATCGCGGTGCCGACGACGGCGCACGAGGATGCTGCCCGGCCGTTCCTGGAAGCGGGTGTCGCCTGCCTGATCGAGAAGCCGCTCGCCCAGGACGCGGAGACCGCACGGGCGATGAAGGAGGCGGCCGAGCATGGCGGCGCGGTGCTGATGGTGGGGCACATCGAGCGGTTCAACCCCGTGATGCGCGCGATGGCGAAGGCAACCGACAACGGTCGGGGCGTGTCGCCGCGGTTTATCGAAGTTCACCGGGTGAGTCCGATGACGTTCCGTTCGGTGGATGTGAGTGTCGTCATGGACATGATGATCCACGACCTGGACGTGGTTCTGATGCTGATGGGCGGGCACGAGCCGGACGAGATTCAGGCCGCGGGGGTTTCGCTCATCACCGAGCATGAGGACATCTGCAACGCCCGGCTGACGTGGCGGCGTCCCGAGGGCGTGTGCGTGGCGAATGTGACGGCGAGTCGCCTCGCGCTCAAGACAGAGCGTGTTACCCGCATCACGGGCGAGAACGCGTACATCAAGATCGACTACGCGGCCAAGAAGGGGACGATCATCCGCCGAATCGCGAACGAGATTCAGATGCGTGAGGTCCACGAGCAGTTGCGCCAGGGCATGGACCTGACCAGCCTCAACTGGATGGAACTGGTGAATATCGAGCCGCTGGAGATCGACGACGCCGAGCCGCTCGCCCTGGAGATTCGCTCGTTCTTGGAGGCGGTGCGGACGGGCACCCAGCCCCCGATCGACGCCAACGCCGGGTTCGTGAACGTCCGCACGGCGGAGCGGATCATCGAGGCCGTCCGGGAGACCATGGGCACGCCTGCCGCCCGATAGCCATCTGGGCGCACCGGAAATGTGGTGCGCAAGGCAGGGCGCGGTAGACTAGCGAACCGGCCGGAGACCGGTACCCTCCCGGAACCGCCGAAGGAACATCGACGCCAGGCGATCCGCGGTGGCTCGCCCGACCCCTTCAGAGAACCAGTTGCAAAACGACCATGCACCCAGCATCCGAGAACCCGTCCGTGACCGGCCGTTCCGAGCAGCCCGCCGGTGCGCCGATCGAATCGTCCGGCACGCTCAGTCCCGAGTTGAACGCGGAGATCGACGCCGCGATGCGCGACCTGGGGCTGAGCGGCGACAAGCCCTCGCGCCACTCGCGTGAGCGGCACCATGCGGCCGAGCAACCGCTGGAGGGCGCTGCCCCGGCGCCGATCCGGGGGCCTCGCGTGGTGCGAGCGGGGCGTGAGCACCGCACGGGCACGGTCGTCTCCGTCGGGCCGACGGACGTCTTCATCGAGTTCGGGCCGAAGGAACTGGGCGTCGTGGAGCGGTCGCAGTACGCCGAGCACGAACTGCCCAAGGTCGGCGAGCAGACCGAGGTCGTGGTGAACCGCTACGAGGCGGGCGAGTCCATCTATCTCTGCTCGCGCCCGGGCGCGGTGCAGAAGGCCGACTGGGAGATGCTCGAAGCCGGGCAGACCGTCGAGGCCCGCGTCACCGGCGTGAACAAGGGCGGGCTTGAACTCGAGGTCGCGGGACACCGGGCCTTCATGCCGGCGAGCCAGGTCTCGCTCGAACGCATCGAAGACCTCTCTGTGTACGTCGGTGAGAAACTGACCTGTCAGGTCTCGCGTGTAGATCGCGCCGGAAAGGGCAACATCGTTCTCTCCCGGCGGGACATGCTGAAGCATGAACGGGCGGAGCAGGCGAAGCGCCTCCGCGAGACGCTCAAGGAAGGCGACGTGGTCGAGGGCGTGGTGCGTCGCATCGCCGCCTTCGGCGCGTTCGTGGACATCGGAGGCGTGGACGGGCTGGTCCACGTCGAGAACCTCACGCACGAGCGAGTCACGCCGAGCGAAAAGGTCGTTCAGCGCCACGTCAAGGAGGGCGACCGCATCCGCGCCCAGGTGCTGAAACTGGACTGGGAGGCCAAGCGCATCTCGCTCGGCATCAAGCAACTCACGGACGACCCGTTCGCGCTCGCGGCCAACGACATCAGCGAGGGCTCGGACGTTACGGGTCGGGTGACGAAGATCATGGAGTTCGGGGCGTTCGTCGAGGTTGCACCGGGCGTCGAGGGTCTCGTCCACATCTCTGAGATCGACTGGCGGCGCATCGCCCGCGTCGAGGACGCGGTAAAGCAGGATGAGATCGTGACGGCACGGGTGCTGAAGGTCGATCCTGAGTCGCGCCGCATCTCGCTGAGCATCAAGCAGACCAAGCCGCGCCCCGAACCGGAGCAGCGCGAGGCGGCCGCTCGTGCCGACGAAAAGCCCGCACGGAAGCCCAAGGGCATCATGCCGCGCGAGGGCTTCGGACGTCGCGGCGGGATGGAGCGCGACACCCGCTCGCCCGACGAGATCCTCAAGGAAACGCCCGCCCTGCGCCGCATGCGCGAGAAGGCGAAGATGCACCAGAAGAGCGGCGGACTCGGCGGCCTCGAACACCTCGGCGGCGGGCTGGGCGACCTCAAGCTGTGAGCGGTCACTGCCGCGCCCGGAGCGCTTCCAGCCGCCGCCGGTGAATCTCGCGGTCAGGTTCGAGCACGATCAGCGCTTCGATCTGCGTCCGGGCGGCGGCAAGGTCATCGCGCAGGAGCGCGATGCGTGCCGCCTGCTCGCGCACGGTGGCATCGAACGGAGCAATCCTCGAAGCCCGAACGGCCTTCTCCCACGCTTCGTCGAGGCGATCAGCCTTCGCGTAGCGCTCCGCGAGTTCGAGCGCGTACGCAGGTGATCGCAGCTCACGGGCGTCGAGGTATTCCAGGTGTTCGATCGCACGCTCCGGGGCGCCGGGCAGCGAGCCGTCGATCGCCAGCTTGGCGAGATGGCGGCGGGGGAGCGGATCCTCCGGCCGCGCCGCGGCGAGGCGTTCGAGCAGCGGCGCCATGTCCGGAGTCGGCCGACCGCGCGAGGAGGCAAGGGCGATCTGTACCGCCGCCGCAAGCGCGTCGGGGTGCCCGGGGTGCCGTTCGAGCCACCGTGCCGTCATCGCCGCGTCCGGGGGCGGAAGGGTGGTTCTGCGGAAGTCGGGAAGCCCCGGCGGCTCTCCCGCACGTGCCTCGCCGCCTCCGGAGCGTTCCGCCCAGAGTGCATCACGTTCGAGCCGGCGCGCGACCTCGGTCATCAGCAGATCCCGCAGTGTCGGTGTGCCCTCCGGCAGCGCCAGCCCGAGCCGTTCGAGTTCCGCGCGCGCCCACGGCAGAAAGGCCTCGAAGAACTGCTCGGGAGTGATGCCGAGGACGGCCCGCATGGCCGCGCTCTGGCGATCGCCCGCTGCGTAACGGTCCATGAGCGCGAGCGGCGCCTCGTTCCCCCAACGCTCGACCATGAAGCGATACATCCACCACCCCTGCGCGTACGCCTGCGAGCGATCGGTCGGTCGCAGCGGTCGCACGAACCGGAGACTGATCGTGTCCAGGTCGAAGAGTTCATTGCGCTCGTAGGCGCGAACGAGGAGACTCCACCAGCGCGGATCGACCGGCGCGTGCTCGACCCATACCGCCGCGGCCTCGGTGAACCAGTGCGGGATGCGGTTGTTCGTGCGAGAGAGCGTGACCGTGTGGGCGTACTCGTGCTGGAGCGTGCGAGGCCAGTCGTAGGGGCCGATGGTGCTTCGCGGGCCTTCGCGCGGCGCTTCCATCGCGATCACGGGGCCGGTCGAGGCGGCCATGGTGTGGACGCGCGGCATGCCCGTGATGCGCACGCTGAACCACGAATGGTCCGGCATGAGTTCGATCTGCGTGCGCTGGCTCGGCTCGTGATTGAATCCCTCCGGTCCGGCGACGACGGAGTGGATGTGTTCCAGCACCGGAAGCATCTCGCGCGCGAGCATGGCATCCGGGCCGGGGCGGAACCGCACGATGAAGTGATCGCTCTCGAGCGTCTCGTAGGTGAGCAGTTCCTCGATCAGTCGGAGGCTGTTCTCGGCGCGGAGGTTGAAGGGGTCGAGCGAGGCCGCACGGCGGAGGGCGTCTCTGGCGCGCAGGTCGCGCCCGGCCTGCAACTCGAGGAGCCCGAGTTCGATCCAGGGTTCGGGGAGCGTTGGTCGTCGGGCGGCGGCGCGTTCGAGCGCGTCGGCGGCCTGCTGGTACTGGCGGGCCTCGCTGAGCGCACGCCCGACCTCGTAGAGCGCCTCGGCCGACCGCTCGGTGCCGTTCAGCGCATCGAAAGCGGCAAGCGCTCGCTCCAAACCGGCATCATCAAAGCGTGCAGCGGTTGCCGCGGCTTCGAGCGCGAGGAGCGTCCGGTCGCGTGGGAACCGTTCCAGCGCTGGTGCGAGGGCGAGCGACGCCCCTTCCGGGTCGCTCTGGCGCAGGCGTGCCCGCGCGGAGATCGCAGCCCCGTCGGCCGAGAGGCCCGGCCCGGCGAGCGAGTGCAGCCTTTGTGCAATGGACTCCGCTCTATCGAAATCGAAAGAATCGACCGCCATCCGGCCCGCAAGCGACCACGCAGCGGCGCACGATGGATTCAGCCTGAGCGTTTCTTCGACGGCCTTGCCCGCCTCGGGCAGGTTGTCGCGCGAGTAGAGCAGTTCCGCTTCGGCCAGGTGCGCAGTCCACGACAGCCGATCCATCTCGTCGCGTGCCACGGCGAGCATCGACATCAGCGACCGGTATCCGCCCGCGGCATCTGCGGCCCGGGCACTCCCATGAAGGCGAAGCCGGATTGCCAGCCCCCGTACGCCCTCCACCAGTTCGTCCGCATCCGCGACGCGTCGCCCGACGAGTCGGGCAACGAGCGGCTCAAGCGCGGCATCGGCTTCTTCCAGCCGACCGAGCGCTTCCAGAGCCTCGGCTCTCAGGCGGATCGCGCGGATGGAGTCGAGGCCGTCGAGGGAGGTCAGGGCATCGTGGAGGTCGCCTCGACGAAGCAACGCCTCGGCACGGTCGAGCGGGTGGCAGTCGGGATCGTTGAACGCAGTGTCGTCCCATGCCCCTCGGACCAGCGCTGCCCGTGCGCGCAGGGCGGGCGAAGCAAGATCCTCGTCGGTCCAGACCCCGTGGCGCAGGCGGAGCGAGCGCCGCTCGTCATCGCTCAGATACTCCGCGCCGAGGAGCCTCGTCACCGCGGCGGCGAGCGGCGGGCCCTGCATCGGCTCGGGTGATGGCGATTGTGCAGGCGAGTCCGCGACTTGCGCCACTCCCGGCAGGGCAAGGAAGTTCACCAGGGCGGCACAGACCGCAAAGAGCAGGGTAAGGCAGCGCGACCCTGATGTCCCGTGCGACGGGTGCAGGGGCTTCACCCCGCAAGAATGAGCGGGCGTCATTTCGCCTGCCATGGCTCGACCTTGATCGCCCAGCCGTCGCGCTTCGCGGGCAGGTCCGTGGACATCGCCCGCTCGTCCACGCGCACGGCGTCATTCGTCCGAACTTCGCGCAGCTGCACGAGCGATTCATCGCCCGAGGGGCTGACCGTCCGTACCACGCGCGGCAGCAGGTCCGTCCTGTCGTACCACACGCGCACCTCTTCGAAGTCGGCGTTGTCCGCCAGTTCGGCGTGAGGCGTCAGGCGCAACTGCCAGCAGTCGGCCGCGTACGCTCGAAGGGCCTCGCTCTCTAGCCCGTCCCCGGCGGGCAGCAGCTCGGCAGAGAACTCGCGCAGCACGTCCTCGCGCCGTTGGCCGACGGGCACTGGGAACGGCCCCTCACCGAGCCGGAGCGGATCCCACCGCTCGCCCGGGGGGACGACCTCGCGCTTCACGATCTGCTTCTCGGAGGGGAGGCGTTCGAGGAGCCAGCGACCATCGAAGACATAGGTCTGCGGCTTTTGCTCGACACGGCGGCCGACCGTGAGCCGATCAAACTCGATGAGGAACCGTCGGCGGGGCGTCGCGCCATCGTCGGCCGGATCGGTCACGAACACCAGCGAGCCGTCGCGTGTCTCCGTATCGCCCGCGATGGCAAAGGTCTTGACGTAGCGCACGGTGGCGGAGAACCGCGTGACGGATTCGCCCGTTCGTTCCAGCTCGCGCAGCAGGTCGTCGGCGGTGCGGATTTCGCCATCCGTCCGCTCAGGCTGCGCCGGCTCAACGGTCGCGAGCGCGGGGTCCGCGCACAGCGCCAATCCCAGCCCCATCGGCAGCACGACCGCACGCATGGCCAGCACGAGCAGGGTCATCAGCGTCATCATCGGTCTGCCCTTCCCCTCGTCCCCATAGTTCAACCCCTGGCGGCGTGTCACGGTTGCGTTACGATCCCCCTGTGGCGTGTCCCGCGCTCCCCGCGGCTCCGGCGGCGAGAAACTCCTTCAGGATCGCTGCGGCCGCCAGAGCATCCCGCCGCTCTTTCTTCTGCTTGTGCGTCATCCCGCTCTGGGCCATCGACCAGTCCGCCGAGGCGGTGGAGAGCCGCTCGTCATGGAGGCGAACGGTTCGGCCGGTTCGCGACGCAATCCGGTCGGCGAAGGCACGCACAAGTGCGGCACGCGGCCCGTCCGTGCCGTCCATGTTCAGCGGCAGGCCGACGACGATCTCGTCGTGTGCGTCCAGGTGTTCTTCCGCCGCGTGAGCGATTTGGTCGAGGAGCGCATCCCCGCCCGACGTGTCGATCGCCGTTTCGAGCACGCCGATGGGCGAGGCAATCCGCGTGGCGTCGTCGCCGACGGCCAGGCCGGTGCGCCGATCGCCGAGATCGATGCAGAGGTAGCGCACGCCGTCATTCTTCGCACGTCGAGGCCGGCACGCTGCCCGTGTCACTCGCGGATGGTGACGCGACTGACGCCCTCGGCGAGCATCTCGTAGACGAGTTCGACATCGTCGGCGAGCAGGCGGACGCAGCCCATCGACATCTGCCGCCCGATGCTGTGCGGCTCGATGGTGCCGTGCAGGCCGTAGCCCGTCTTCACGGAGTCGTCGCCGAGGCCCTCGATCCCTATCCAGCGCTCGCCGATCGGGTTCATCGGGTCGTCGGCGTCGAACTTCTGGCCGGTGCGCGGGTTTACCCAGTGCGGGTTGATGAGTTTGCTGCCGCGCTTGACGACGAAGCGGCCCACGGGCGTGCTGTCGCCCTCGCCCAGGCCGACCGGGAACGAGCGGATGTAGACCCACGCCGATTCGTCGGCGGGCGGGCCGGCGTAGAGGTCCAGGCGGTACGCGCTCTTCGAGACGACCGCGTGGAACGGCCCGCGCACGAGCTTGAGCGACTGGCCCACCTGGATGCGGTTCGGGTTGCTCAGCCGGTTGACGCGCTGGAGCAGCCGCCAGTCCACGGCCAGATCGTTGCGCCGCGCGATGCGTTCGAGGCTGTCGCCGCTCTGTACGACGTACGACCCGCTCAGCGCGTCGTCCGCGTGGACCTTCGGCGAGAAGACGAGGTCGTCGTTGATCCGCGCGAGCCGGTCGCGGACCGCCGCCCGGTCGGCCGCGCTCAGCGTCGGATCCCGCAGTGCCCGGTTCAGCAGCTCGCGCGCGACGACGGGCTTGTTCTCGGTCAGGCTCCGCTCCGCCGCGCCGAGCAGGTTCCGCGCGGTGTCGGTGACGGACGGCGTGCTCCCCCCTCCCGGCAGCGGCTCGGCCTCGCGCAGCGCGTCGCCCAGACCGGTCGGCGGAGCGGCGGTGTGCGCCTCAGACGGCCGCACGACCGGGGGCGATGCTTCTCGCGCCGGCGCCTGCACGTCCTCGTTCGTGTCCGTCCGCGTCGCGTTCGGACGGCCCTGCCGGATTTCGAGCGGTGCAGGGTTGTTCGTCGCCTGCCGCTCCGGCTCCGGCCGCACCGGCTGCGCCGCCGGGCGAGCGGTCTCGCGCGTGGGCGTCTGCTCGGGCACGAAGGGGTCGCTGAGCATCGTCTCGGCCGCGCTCGCCCCCGACGGCTCACCGCGGCCGATGCCCATCGCCCAAGCCGACACCACGCCGCCGACGACCACCACGATGACCAGCGCGGCGAGCGGTCGCCGCCCGACCTTCCGCCGGTGGTTGCGGACGTAGGTGCGGCCCATCTTGCCCGGGCGGGGAGATTGCGAGGGGAGCGACATGCAGGACTCCTCCTTGGCGGACTTCGGTGCCGGCGTGGTCCGTCACGCCCCGGCCGCCGGACCGGCGATCCGGCGTTCGGTCGCGACCGCGTCCAGCGGCACGTCCTGTGCATCGGTCGGGACGCGGGCGACGACCTGCAAATCGAATCCCGCGCCGACCGTGCGTGCCGCCAGGCCCGGACGCGAGAGGAACCGATCATAGAAGCCCGCTCCACGCCCGAGGCGGTTGCCCTCGCCATCGAACGCAAGCCCCGGGACGACGACGGCGTTCAGTTCGCCCAAAGGGATCGCGGGTGCATCGGGCGGCGGCTCGCGCAGGCCGTGCCGCGTCTGCGCCAGGCCGTCCCAGGGCCATCCGGCCGCGATAGGTTCGAGGCTGCCCTCGTCCCATCCGACGCGCGGCAGGCAGACCGTTCGCCCGGCACGGTGCAGGGCGGCGGCCACCGCGGACAGATCGACCTCGCCGGGAAGGGCGGCGAAGAGCATCACCGGCCCGTGCTCGCCGAGCAGCCCGGATGCCAGCAGCCTTGCGCAGAGGGCATCGGACCAAGCGGCGATATCACTCGCCGCAAGGCCGGCCAGCCGATCCCGCATCTCCCGACGCAGGGCAGACTTGGCGGCGGCGGTGTCGGGACCGCTCACGGCGCGCTCCCGGGGGCCGATCCTCGAATCCGCTCACGCAGGCGGCGAAGTTCCGCGAGCCGCTCGCCGAGGCGCCGCTCGTCGCCTCGGTCGGTGGGGCGGTAGTAGCGCTTCTCGACGCCGAGATAGTCCTGCCCCGTGAACGCGCCGGGCGCGCCGTGGCTGTACTGGTACTTTTCGCCTTCGCGGTCGCGCAGCCTGACGCCCTCGCCGATCGGGGACGAGTTCGGGTCGCGCAGGTAGAGCGGCACGGGCACGGTTCGCCCCTCGCGCACGTCGGCCATCGCTTCGTCGATCGCCGCGCACGAAGCGTTACTCTTCGGGGCAAGGGCGAGGTAGATCGCGCACTGGCTCAGGGTCAGGCGGCACTCGGGCATGCCGACGCGCTCGACGAGGTGCCAGCACGCCGCGGCAAGCGGCATGGCGTGGGGATCGGCGTTGCCGACGTCCTCGCTGGCGAGGATGCCGAGACGCCGGGCGATAAAGCGGGGGTCTTCGCCGGCGTCGAGCATCCGGGCGACCCAGTAGACAGCCGCGTCCGGGTCGCTGCCGCGGATGCTCTTGATCATCGCGCTGATCGCGTCGTAGTGCTCGTCGCCGGTGCCGTCGTAGACCGCGGCCTTCTGCTGGATGGAGTCCTCGGCGACGGCGCGGTCGATGAGGACCGAGGGCGGGCGGTCGCTTGCACCTCGTGCTCTGTTCTGTTGCGACAGGACGGCGACTTCGAGGGCGTTCAAGGCCCGCCGCGCGTCGCCGTCGGACTTGACGGCCCAGACGCGGATCGCGTCATCCGTGACGCGCAGGTCGAGCCGGCCGTAGCCCCGCTCCGGGTCGGCGATGGCCCGGCGTACGACGTCCGCGACCTCCTCCTCGCTCAGCGGTTCGAGGCGGAAGAGCGTGCTGCGGCTCACGAGCGCCGAGTTGCAGGCGAAGAGCGGGTTTTCGGTGGTCGCGCCGATGAGCGTGACCAGCCCTCGCTCCACGTCGTTGAGCAGCACGTCCTGCTGACTGCGCGTGAAGCGGTGGATCTCGTCGAGGAAGAGGATTGTTCGCCGTCCTTCGAGTTCGACCGCCCGGGTCGCCTCGTCGATCACCTCGCGGATCCGCTTCACCCCGACGCCGGCCGCGTTCTCCGCCACGAACCGCCTGCGCGTCTGGGCCGCGATCACGCGGGCGAGCGTGGTCTTGCCCGTCCCCGGCGGCCCGTGCAGGATGATGCTCGTGATCGCGTCCGCCTCGATCATCCGGCGCAGCAGACGACCGGGTCCGAGGATGTGCTGCTGACCGACGAACTCGTCGAGGGTGCGCGGGCGCATCCGCACGGCGAGCGGCTCGACGCGCTGCCTTGCCGCCTCGCGCTTGGGTGCCCACAGGTCGGTCATCACCCCGATTGTACACCCCGGATGTTGGGGATCCGAACGGGTTTCGCGGCCCGATGAAGCCTCGAATCGTTGTAGATTGCATCTTTGCGGACGCTAACATATGCCGTGCCGACCTCACTCTGGCTCATCGCCGTGGCTGTCTGGCTGCTCTGGGCTGCGGCGGCGCGGCGTCTGAACACGGGGCCGCGGGGGGATGTCGAAAGCGGACTGGTCTGGCGATTCCTTCGCCTGTACGGGCGGCTGATGCACCGCGTCCGGTATGAGGGGCTGGAGAACCTGCCCGACTCGACCGCGCCCGGCCCACTGCTCGTGGTGTCCAACCACACCGCAGGCGTCGATCCGGTCCTGGTGCAGGCTGCCTGCCCGTTCTTCATCCGATGGATGATGGCCAAGGACATGAAGCTCGACGCCCTGGGGTGGCTCTGGGCGTGGACGGAGATCATCACGGTTGATCGGGACGGGCGCGAAGTCGTCGCCGCGCGCGAGGCGCTGCGACATCTTCAGAACGGCGGAGTCATCGGCATCTTTCCCGAGGGTACGCTCGAACGGCCTCCCCGGAGCGTGATGCCTTTCCTGCCCGGTGTGGGGTTGATTGTCAAGCGGGCGGGGGTCCGCGTTCTGCCGGTCATCATCGAGGGAACGCCGCAGGTGGACCCGGCGTGGGGGAGCCTCTGGCGACGAAGCCGATCGGTCGTTGCGTTCAAGCCAGTGATTGACTACACCGGCAGCGGCCTCAAGCCGCACGAGATCGCGGACGACCTGCGTCGTCGCTATGTCGAGTGGACAGGGTGGCCCGCCCGCGACCCGCCGAAGGAACTCTTCCCCGGCGGCAAGGGCAAGTGAGCGTCAATGCCCCCCGGTCGAGCCGAACCCGCCCGCGCCGCGAGCGGTTCCTTCGAGCGAATCGGCTTCGACGACCGTGGCACGAGCGACAGGGGCGATCACCAGCTGCGCGATGCGGGCGCCGTGCTTCACGACATAAGGCTCCGGTCCCAGGTTGATGAGCACGACGAACATCTCGCCCCGGTAGTCTGAATCGACCGTGCCGGGAGCGTTCGGGATTGTCACGCCGTGCTTCGTCGCCAGGCCGGAGCGAGGGCGTACCTGTCCCTCGAACCCCGCAGGAATGGCCACAGCGATGCCGCACGGGATGCGGAGAATCCCGCGCGGCGTGAGCATGACCGCTTCGTGCTCGAACTCTCCGCGTGGAAGGCAGGCCGCGAGGTCCAAGCCGGCTGCAGCGTCCGATTGGTACGCCGGCAGAACGGCCCGAGAGTCAAGGCGGAGTACTCGGAGGGTGAGGTCGTGTTGCACGACGAAACGATACCGCAGGTCAGCTGTCGCGTGCGCTCGCGCTGTTCAGAACTCGCCAGAGCTTTCGATGAGGACAAGGTCCTCGTCGGTCAACTCCTTCTTGAGCTGGACGAGGCTGCGGTTCAGCGTGTCGATCATCCGCTGGGTGCTGGCGATCGCGTTCTCGATGGAACTCTTGCCGGTCACGGCCTTCATGGCATCGGTCTGGCCGATCTCGCGGAGGTGTCGCTCAGAGCGAGCGCGGGCCTCCTGCAAGCCGCGCAGAAGCGCCTCGGCCTTGTCTCGGGCCGCGGCGGTTTCGATCAGCACCTGGTGACGGTCCGTCATGGTCGCTGGCATGGTTCGGCTCCATCCATCCTTCGGATCACCGACCCGCCCGTCTCACGCTTCGCCCCTCCTAGGGCGTGGGTGCATTGTCGCATCTTCCGGGCGATGGTCAACCGGACCCTTCTAAAAACCAAACATCAGACCGCCTGTCGGAATCGTGTCGTCGGCGCGCTCAGCGTTGGAATGTACCGACGGAGTGCGTCGAGAACGGCACGCCTGTCGGCACTCGACCGGATCCGGGTGAGCCGATCGACGGCTTCGCGAATGTCGATGGGCGCGTCCGCCATGCCGCGCCAGGCCCGGATGCCGGGGTGATCGGTGGGGGCGAGTTCCTCGTTGGAGTATGCGAGTTCCTCGTGGAGTTTCTCTCCGGGGCGGATGCCCGTGCAGAGGATGCCGACCGTTGGGAGTGTGTCGGGAATCGTCGGCGCGTCGGATTGATCCGGCCGGAGGAGGCGAGGTTCGACGCCATGGGCGCGGAGGAACCGCTCGGCGAGGTCGAGGATGCGGACGGGCTTGCCCATGTCGAGGACGAAGACTCCGGGGCGGTCGCACGCGGGGTCGCTCATGGCGGCGGCCTGTGCCACCAGCGACGCGGCCTCCGCGATGGTCATGAAGTAGCGAGTCATTCGCTGGTCGGTGACGGTGAGCGGCCCGCCCTCGGCGAGTTGGGCGGTCCAGATCGTGAGCACGCTGCACGCAGAGCCGAGCACGTTGCCGAAGCGGACCATCGAGAAGCATGTCGGCTCTTCGCTCGCTCGCGCGTCCCGCCGCAGCCGCGCGTGCAGGTCGGTAACGTACAACTCCGCAAGCCGCTTCGTTGCGCCCATGACGCTCGTCGGGTTTACCGCCTTGTCTGTGGAGACCATGACAAACCGCTGCACACCGGCCTCGACCGCGGCGTCCGCGATCGCCCGCGTGCCGAGCAGGTTGTTCGTGATCGCGTGCGCCGGGTGGTCCTCCATCAGGGGCACGTGCTTGTGCGCCGCGGCGTGGAACACGATGTCCGGCGCGAGGTCGGTGACCAGCCGCCGCGTGCTCTCGGCCTCGACGACGTCGTGGAGCACGGCCCGCCTTGGCACGCCCGGGAACCGCTCGCCCAGGCGGCGGTCGATCTCGAAAAGGGCGTTCTCCGAACGCTCCATGAGCACGAGCATCGAGGGCGAGTACGAAGTCACCACGCGGGCGAGTTCCGACCCGATCGACCCGCCTGCGCCCGTGATGAGCACGCGCCGATCCTCGAAGAGCGAGGCGACTCGTTCATGGTCGATCGCGTGGGGCTCGCGCCCGATCAAGGCCGCATAGTCCAGCACCGGCGCGGCGGATGGTCCCCTGTGCGGGGGGACGGGCGGCCGGGTCAGCAGTTCCGTCAGGGGGGGGACGACGCGCTCCGCTATCCCCGCCCGAGCCAACTCCGCCCGCACTCGGCAGGCATGGGACCACATCGCCGCCGGTAGGCAGACCACGGCGACGCGAGCACCCAGCCCATCCCGGGCCTGAACCAGGGCATCCAGCCCCGTGACCGGGGACAGCCCGGGCACGCCGTCGTCTTCGGTGCCATCCTCACTCAGCAGGAGGCACCCGACCGGCAGAACAACACCCGGCGCGGCCTCTAACTGACGGCGCAGGACGGGGACCGTTTCGGGGGTACCGATGAGAATGGCTCGCTCCGCGCCCGGCTTGGGGGTGACCTCAACAACCGGGCGTCCGGCAATGGCGGCTCTGGGCATGGCATCCTCCGGCCCGAGGCGGGCCAGAGGGTTATCGGCTCGACCGGGTCGCATCGTTCGCGCTTCAGCCGCCGGATTGTGCTTCAATGGGGGTGATGATCACCCGCATCGCCGGCACGCTGGTCTCGGTGGACGCTCGTGGCGCGGTGATCCAGCCCGAGGGGACCGGACTCGCCTACGAGGTGATGCTTCCGGCGTATCTCGCGGATCGGCTCGCCGCGGAGGTTGGTCGGCGCGTGGTTCTCCACACGCTCGCGTACCTCGAGGCACAGGGGCAGGGGACGAGTTTTGTGCCGAGGCTGATCGGGTTTGAATCGCGCGACGACCGCCGGTTCTTCGAGGTCTTCACCACGGTGAAGGGGATGGGGAACAAACGTGCGCTGCGCGCCCTCGCCGTGCCGCCGGGCGAGGTTGCGGCGATGGTGGTCTCGAAGGACGCGAAGGGATTGCAGCAACTGCCCGAGATCGGCAAGCGCGTGGCCGATACGGTGATCGTCGAACTGAGCGGGAAACTCGACGCCTTCGTGAACGCCGACGTGCTGGAGCGAAGGGCTGGTTCGCTCGCAGAGCCTTCGATCGGTGTCTCGCCGGCCGCGGCCGAGGCGGTGCAGGCGCTCATCGCGCTCGGCGAGACGCGCGACAGCGCGGAGCGTCTGGTGGAGCGTACGGTGCGCAGGTCGAACGGCACGCTGACCACGTCGGACCAGATTCTCGCCGCGGCCTTCGGCGGGCAACCCTGACCCCGGCTCGCTGCCGTTCGACTATGCTCGGCCCGGAGGTGCGGATGCGGTACGCGATGATCATGGCGGGCGGGGCGGGCACCCGGCTCTGGCCGATGAGCCGGCGCGAGATGCCGAAGCAGTTGATCCCGTTCATCACGCGTGCGGGGCGCGCCCCGTGCTCGCTGCTCGAACTGGCGGCGGAGCGGCTCGACGGCGTGGTCCCGGCCGATCGCCGCTACATCTGCACCGCCGAGCGCTACCGAGCCATCGTCCGTGAACGGCTTCCCGCCTTTGACGACGAGCACATTCTCGGCGAGCCGGAGGGACGCGACACCGTGAACGCGGTCGGCCTGACGGCGGCCGTGCTCGAACGGCTCGACCCTGACGCCGTCTTCGCGGTCCTCACGGCGGACCACGTCATTGAGCCCCAGGACGACTTCCGCGCGGCGATGGACACCGGCTTCCGGCTCGTCGAGCAGGACGATTCGCGGCTCGTCACGTTCGCGATCACGCCGACGCGCCCGGAGACGGGGTACGGCTATGTGCGCCGCGGGCGAGCGATCGAGGGCTTCGGCGGTCGGGCGTTCGCGGTGCGCGAGTTCAAGGAGAAGCCAGACGCCGAGACCGCTCGCCGCTACGTCGAGAGCATGGAGTACGGGTGGAACTCGGGCATGTTCGTGTTTCACGCGGCGCACTTCATGCGGCTGCTTGACCGTCACCGCCCCGAGAGCGCGGCGGGTCTGCGCGAGATTCAGGCGGCATGGCAGACGCCGCACCGTGCGCGCACGCTGGCGGAAGTTTACCCGACGCTGCCGAAGGTGAGCGTGGACTACGCGATCATGGAGCCGGCCTCGCGCGATCCGGCGGCGACGGTGTGCACCGTGGACATGCCGGTGCGGTGGCTGGATGTCGGCAGTTGGCCGAGTTTCGCGGAGACGCTCGCCCCTGACGCCAACGGCAACCGCGCCGCAGGCACGGGGCAGGCAGTCTTCCACGAGTGCCGCGGCTCGCTCGCCGTGACCGGCGGAAGGCCGGGCCACACGATCGCGATGCTGGGTTGCGAAGGGTTGATCGTCGTCCAGACCGACGAGGCGACCCTCGTCATGCCCGCTGCCCGCGCGCAGGAACTGAAGGACCTGCACGGGAAAGTGGGGGAGGGGCTTCGGTAGCGATTGCACGAAAGGGATGTCGGAACGGTGCCTGAACGGCCCCATCCCGAACCGTGCGAAGCGGGCTTTCAGACGCTCCGGTCCAGCAGCCTGTAACTCACGGCTTCGATAACGTGCGGCGTGGTGAGCGTCTCCTCGCCCGCCAGGTCGGCGATGGTGCGGGCGATGCGACGGACCTTGTCGTAGGCCCGCGCGCTGAGTTTGAGTTCCGTCATCGCTCGGCCGAGGGCATTGCGGGCGTCGTCCGTCATCGGGGCGAGGGTGTCGAGCTGCCGGCCGCTGAGGCGAGCGTTGGGCGTGGTAGGGCCTTGGCGAGCCGCCTGGCGTTCGCGCGCGGCGAGCGCCTGCTCGCGCATCTGGGCGGAACTGGTGCCGCGGGGTCGGCCATCGGCGGCGGAGAGCTCCTTCCACGGCACGGCGGGCGCTTCGCAGTGGATATCGATGCGGTCGAGCAGCGGGCCGCTGAGGCGCGAGAGGTAGCGGTCCATCGCGCGCTTGCCGACCTCGCCCGCGGGCACGTCGCCGCGGGGTGTGGGGTTCATCGCGGCAACAAGCATGAACGAGGCGGGGAAGCGCAGCGTACCGTGCGCGCGGGCGATGGTGACGACGTGGTCTTCGAGCGGTTGGCGGAGCGTCTCCAGCACGTAGCGGGGGAACTCGGCGAGTTCGTCGAGGAAGAGGACGCCGCGGTGGGCGAGGGAAATCTCGCCGGGGCGCGGCACGATCCCGCCGCCGACGACGGCCGGCGCGGACGCGGTGTGGTGCGGTGAGCGGACGGGTCGCGATGTCACAAGGCCCTCGCCGGGCGGGAGCGCGCCGGCAGCGGAGTAGATGCGGGTGATCTCAACGGCCTCCTCCGGCGTCAGCGGAGGCAGCACGCCGGGCAGGGCCTTGGCCATCATGGTCTTGCCCGTGCCGGCGGGGCCGAGCATGAGGATGTTGTGCCCGCCCGCGGCGGCGATGACGATGGCACGCTTGACGGCTTCCTGACCGCGGACGTCGGCGAAATCGATGGGGGCGTCGGCGGTCTTCAGGATGCCCGCGACGTCGGGCGCGGGGTGGGGTTCGAGGTCGAGCGCGCCGGTCAACAGGCCGACGACCTCGGCGAGCGTGCGCACGCCGTAGACGGCCACGCCTTCGACGATAGCGGCCTCGGCGGCGTTGTCGGCGGGGCAGATGAGTGCGTGCGCGCCGGTGGCGCGGGCCATCGAGGCGGCCGCGAGCGCGCCGCGGACCGGGCGCACGCGCCCGTCGAGGGCGAGTTCGCCGATGACGACCGCGGAGCGGAAGTCCAGGGGCGTGCCGGCGTCGGGCCGGAGGACGCCGGTAGCAGCGAGCATGCCGACGGCGATGGGAAGGTCGTAGACGGGACCTTCCTTCTTGACGTCGGCTGGCGCGAGGTTGATGAGCAGCCGTCCGGCGGGGTGGAGATAGCCCGAGTTGTTGAGGGCGGAGCGGACGCGCTCCATGGACTCCTTCACCCCCGCGTCGGGGAGGCCGACGATCGTGGCGCGGTCGCTGATGCCGGGGCCGCCGAAGGAGCGGTCGTCGAGGTCAACCTCGACCTCGCAAGGGAGGGCGTCGATGCCCTGGAGCAGGGATGATCGGACACGGGCGAGCATGGCCGACAGAGCATACCGAACAGGAGGCAAGTGTGAAGGGGTTGCTCCGGCCGGCGGCACATCCGATCGGTGTCCCGTGGGCAGAATCCGGGTTCAGGTTCTCCGGCTGCGAACATGGAAGCGGCTCACAGCGTCGTCGCACACTCAATCGCCCATGTCCGGGGCATGGGAGAGTCAGCGGCGTTCTTCGCGTGTGATGAGGGCTGCGAGAAGTTCCTGGTCCAGCACGCGTTTCGCCGGTTCACCCGTTGCCAGAGCGAATCCTCCGACGTAGTCCCACAACGACCAGCCGATGCGATGTTCGCGGAGGGCGTCGGTCACGGCGCGGTGCCAGGCGAGTCGGCTCTCGCGAGGGGAGGCTTTGGTGTAGACACCGAACTCGCCGCAGTAGACTGGGCGGCCGTGGCGTCGCGACCACTCGACGGCGCGCCGGATGCTCGCACGCAGCGCTTCGGCGGACCACGGGTCTTCTGTTCCGACGCGGGCGGACCAGCGGAGGGCGTTGCGGGACTCTTGAGGGAAGGTCTCTGCGAGACGCTCAAGTTCAGCGCGATCCGCTGGCCAGGGCACGCCGCGCATGTCCTTCCACGGCGGGAAGCCCCACTCAGCAGCCTGATGCGTGAAGTTGTGCGGGCTGTAGAAGTGGAACGAGTAAACGACGTTCGGGTCGTCGAGCGGTTCGAGGCGCAGCATGCCATCGATGCCGCCCCAGTCCGCGCCGGTGGCGATGATGGTGTGCCGCGGCGCGACCGCACGGACGGTTGCCGCGATTCGGCGCTGGGCGTCGTGCCAGTGCTCGGGGTCGCGCAGGTCGTGCGGCTCGTTCACGAGCTCGAGGAACACGAGGTCGGGTTCGGTGTCTGCGAGCCGATCCGCGAGCGATGCCCACATCCGGTCCAGCTCGCCGAAGCGTTCGTCGAAGTCCGCGCCGCGTGGCCTGATCCACGGCGTGCGGCTCCAGTGGGCATCGACGATGACGGCCAACCCGGCCGCGAGGCACAGCCGCAGTGCGTCGTGATACTCGGTGAACTCCGCGGCTTTGAACGTTCGTGTGCTCTCGTCCCACAACCACGAAGGCTCAAAGGGGAGTCGCACGTGTGTGAAACCTGCTGACCGGAGTTGGTCCAGGTCGGCGGCGGTGACGAACAGGCGGCGGGCACGCTCTCCCTGCGCTTGCGGGAACCACATCCAGTGCGAGAGGTTGACCCCGCGAGCGAGAAGGGCGATGCCATCCTCGGCGCGGACAGCGGGACGAGCAGCGAGCGAGCGTGCCCGCTGGGCGGTCGCGGGCCTGGAGACGCCGGCGGCAAGGAGCGCGGCCGCCGTCGCCAGAAACTCTCTGCGATGCAAGCTCGACATCTCGTGTCTTCCGTTCATGGCTGCTCCGCGGCCCGCCGGGGGGGCCATGGAAGCGCAGTCGAGACATTGCCGGTGTTGGAGGGATCGTGGCGGAGCATGAACCAGCCAAGGTCGCGGCCGTCGTCGGCAACGGCGGGGCCGGCGAAGCCCGTAAGACAGATGACCATGCCGCGTTTGGCGCGGGCGTTTCCCGCGACGAAGAGGAGGTCAAGGCGACCGTCACCCGTCAGGTCGGCGATCGAGACGCCGCTGCTCGAGTGCGCGGGCGTGAAGTCGGTGATCGATGCGGCGTCGAACTCAAAGATCGGCGAGCCGTCGTGCCCCCGCATGACGCGGAGGAGGCCGCGGCTGTTGACGAGGGCGATGTCGAGGCTTCCGTCGCCGTCGATGTCGGCGACGCTGACGCCGCGCGTGACGGAGTTCATGACCCCTGTTGCAGGATCAACCGGGACCGACCAGAGGATGGACCCGTCGGTCCGCAGAGCGGTGACGTTGACGCTCGCGACGATCACCTCCGGCGATCCGTCCGCGTCCAGGTCGGCGATGACGGTGGGCGACATGAAGTAGTGGTCGCCCGGTCGCGCGGTCCAGACGGGCGTCCCGTCGCTGGACCTCACGGCGTGGACCGTGCCGGAGTAGTCGGCGATGACGAGCTCGGGAATCCCGTCTCCATCGAAGTCGCCGACCGAAGGGCCGTGGTACATGCTGTCACGAGCCTGGTACGTCCACAGGTGTTCGCCCGTCGCCCCGCAGACCGCGTAAAGGCGGTTTCTGCCCTTGAAATCCGCGACGATGAAATCGGGCACGCCGTCGGCGTTGACGTCCCGGACGACTGGGCAGGACTGAACAAAGCTCGGCGCGGCCTTGATGGAGCGGCGGGTTGACCCGTCCGCACCAAGCACGCGCGCGTTGCCGTGAAACGTGCCGATGACGATCGAGAGTGAGCCGTCGAGGTCACCTATCCACGGTGGGGTGTCGGTGCATTCGATCGGATCGGTCGTGTTCCGCCAGATCACGTCACCCGACGTGCCGCTGAGGGCCAGGACTTCGCCGCGGTTTGAGACCGGCACGATGAGTTCGAGCGAGCCGTCCCCGTCGAGGTCCGCGAATCGAGACGACGCGTCGAGGCAGGCATCTCCGGCGCCCGGCGTCGTGCCTGCGTCGTGCTGCCACAGGAGAGAGCCGTCCTTCCCTCTCAGCACAACGACTCGGGAGTCGCCGAAGTAGGTGGCGATCGCGGCGTCAAGATGCCCGTCGCCATCCGCGTCCGCGACGGACGGACCGCCGAAGGCATCGGAGTTGAGCGGGTATGTCCAGGCGACGCGGGGCCGGGGAGGCTCCACCCTCCGGCCGGTGTCCTCGTGCTGTGCGACGGCGACTGGGGCCGCGATGAGGTACGCGACAGGGAGGATGCAGCGCATAGCAACGCTCCTTCTATCGGGGCTGAGGGCCGACCGGCGGTCCGGCGGGACGATCGGGCGTTCCGAGGAGTCGCGGCGGCTCGGGCCGCTGCACGCGGAAGAAGTCAAAGGCGACATCCGTGCGCCGTCCAGAACCCGGCGTTGACGCGCCGAAGCCGACGCGGACCTCGGAAAAATCGGCCAGGTACGAGCCGCCCACGGCGTACCAACGCTGGCCGTCGAGGCTCGCGTAGCAGGAGATGGACCGGCCCCGGCGGACCATCTTCATCCAGCAGACGTCGCCGAGCGTGTTAGGGGTGATGAAGTCGCGGAACTCGCCGTCGACCTGGTGCGCGACCTGCCAGCGACGGGTGTCGATCCAGCCGTTGCTGAAGCGGACGTAGTTGTTGTGGTCCTGGTAGATGATCAGAAAGGCCTGATCGAAGTTGCGCTGGGGGCGGAACTCGGGGCGGAGGATGATCTCGAAATCCTCGTTCGGCGCCCATTGGAGGAACATGTTGCGGACATCGCCGCGCGTCTTCCAGAGGTCGCCGTCCTGCGTGGAGATGACGAGCTTGCCGCTGGCGAGACGCCAGCGCGAGGGGTCTTCGTTCACGATCTGCCAGCGGGTTCGGTCGAGTTGGTTGGCATTGAACTCGTCTGAAACCGCGGCCGGGAAAGGCCGTACGCCGGATGGAAGGGGCTGGGAGGTCGTCGTCGGTCCGTCTGCCTCGATGCGGAGCGCGCCGTCGGGGCCGGTGGTGAGGCGGAGGCGGTCGATGGCGAGTTGCCGCTCTCCGCCGCCGGCGAGTTGCATGTGCGTGTGGTAGACGATGAAGAGTTCGCGATCATCGGGCGATGCGATGATGCTCGGGTGGCCGGGTCCCGAGACGCGCGGCGTGCGCGTCATCAGGGGGTTGAAGGGGTCCTTCGTCCACGGCCCGAGTGGAGAGTTGGCCGTCGCCACGCCGACCGAGTAGGTCGGGTAGGCGTAGCCCGGGCCTGAGTAGAACATGACGTAGCGGTTGCCCCAGCGGAAGACATAGGGTGCCTCGTTCCACTTGCCTTCCCACTCCTTGTCGGGGGTGACGCAGAGCGTCGGTTGCCCGGCGACGGAGAGGAGGTCTCGCGAAAGGGGCACGACCCACGTCTCGCTGACAGGGAACTGCGAGATGTCGCGCGAGTAGTAGAGGTAGGCCGAGCCGTCGCGGTCGATGAAGCAGTGCGCGTCGATCATGGCGAAGCCGGGATCCCAGAGGGGGGCGCGGTGCTCGCGGAAGGGTCCGAGCGGCGTGTCTGCGATCGCAAGGCAGATACGGTGTCCCACGGCGGGGTTGTTGCGCGCGTTGAAGAACATGTAGAAGCGGCCGGCGTGCTCGACGACGCACGGCGCCCAGATCTCGTCCTGTGCCCAGGTGCTCGCGGTCTTTTCGAACGACCACCCGCGCCACTGCCAGTTGACGAGGTCAGGGGATGACCAGACGCCGAAGCCCCGTGATCCGTCCGTTGTGGCATAGACGTAATACGTCCCCTGGTGGCGGATGACGTGGGGGTCCGCGAGTTGGGGGTCGAGAGGGTTGCTGAAGGTCGTGACGCTCTGGCCGTGCGAGATGCCGGGGAGCGTGAGAGCGAGGTACACGGCGCAAAGAACGAAGGTGTGGAGCAGGCACAGTCTCATCATGTCGGGAGTGTACCGAGAGGGTGGGAGTCGGTGCCGGACGCGCAGAATCTGCCGGGAACGGGCGGTCGGGTTGCGGGAATTCGGCTGGTGAGACCCTCGCAAACTGGCGGGCTTGTGGGCCGCGAGCCGAAGGGACTGGCAGTCCCGCCATGCCGGCGGGCAGCGGAGATCATCGCGATGAACACGAATCGAACCGGTGGCATGACGGCCGTCGCCGTGGTCAACTTCATCCTCGGCGGGTGGGGCGTGCTCGGCAGCCTGTTCCTGGTGCTCGGGGGGGGGCTGCTGGCGGCATTCGGCGGTGCGGTGTCGGCGTCCGGAGAGTCCGGCGGCGGGGCTGTCGCGGGCGCGGGCATCGGCATCACGCTCGTCGGGCTGCTGAGCCTCTGCGCCGGGCTGTTGCTCGTGGTCGGGGGTATCGGCATCCTCAAGATGAAGCCGTGGGCGCGGCAGGCCTGTCTGGCCTACGCCGGCATCGCCGTGGTCGTGAACCTCGCCGGCATCGCGTTGCTGAGCACGGGCTTCGGCGTGACGCAGATTCTCGGATTCGCGTACCCGGCCATCCTTGCGTACCTGTTCCTCGCCAACCCGCAGTGGAAGCAGGCGTTCACGCCCGCGACCGGCGCGTCGCAGTCGCAGAACGACCAGAACAACTACCGCGCAGCGGCCTGAACGCACCGCCATCCCGAACTTGATGCAGCCCCTCCGGTCGAATCCTCGGCCGGAGGGGTTTTCGTTTGCGCCTCCGAGTCAGCTCGCCCGGGGATATGCTTGCCGTTTGCTGCCGACCTACCGGAGACAACGCATGACTACGCCGGACTCTCGGGCGATCGCCCGCTTGAATGAGCTGCGGCACGCACATATCGGGAGCATCTACGGCGACGAGTCCGAGACGATCGGCGGCGGGCGGGTGTCGTTCTCCGCAGGCTCGCCCTGGTTCTGCCGCGCGGCCGGGCTGGGGTATGAAGGTCCGGTCACGGGCGAAGACCTCGACCGGATCGTCGAGTACTTCCGCTCGCGCGGCGTCGAGCCGAAGGTGGAGATTCCCGTCTTCGCGCCGAAGGAACTCCTCGACGGGCTTGCGGATCGCGGCTTCGGCGTTCGCCAGTTCGAGAACGTCTACGCCCGAGCGATCTTGCCGGGTGAGGACGTGCGGCTTGCGCTGCCGCACGGATGGCCGGAGGGACTTGTCGTCAACACGCTGGACCCGAGCGACGATTCGGCCGTACGAGAATACGTCCTGACGGTCCTGCGCGGCTTCATGCCCGCCGAGGCGGTGAAGGACGAGATGATCGAGTCGACGGTTCGCACGATGACGCGCGAGAGCATCGTCGGGTTCGTGGGTCGGATCGGCGGGCACATCGCGGGCCTCGGCGCGTTGGAATGGTTCGAGATCGAGGGCAGGCGACTGTGCGCGCTCGCGGGGGCGGTCACGGTGGAGGCGTTTCGCGGTCGGGGTGTGCAACTCTCGCTCATCGCGCACAGGCTGAACGCCGCGCGTGATCTCGGCTGCTCGCTCGCCCTGATCGAGAGTTTTCCGGGCATCCCGACGGAGCGCAACGCGGCGAGAGTCGGGTTCTCCCTCGCGTACGCCAGGGCGGTGCTTACCGCCGGCGCCAAGCCGAGTTAGGGCGTGCGTCCGCGCTCGCCTACCCCCGCACCGTCCTCTGCTCGATCCGCTTCTCGCTCGTCGTCTTTACGATTCGGTCCACATAGGAGCCGGGCGTGTGTACACGGTCCGGCTCGATGGCGCCGAGTGGGACGAGTTCCTCGACTTCGGCGACGACAAAGGCCGCGGCGGTGGCCATCATGGGGTTGAAGTTGCGGGCGGTGAGCCTGTAGACGAGGTTGCCGAATGGATCGGCGGTGTGCGCCTTGACGAGGGCGAGATCGGCGAAGAGGCCGGTTTCGAGGACGAACTCGCGTTCACCGGCCGAGGGATCGTCGGCGTTGACTCGGGCCTTGTGGCGCGGAGGGCGCATGCGGCGTGTCTCCTTGCCTTCTGCGATGAGGGTGCCCGCGCCGGTGGCGGTGTAGAAGGCGGGGATGCCGGCCCCCCCCGCGCGGATGCGTTCGGCGAGCGTGCCCTGCGGGTTGAACTCGACCTCGAGTTCGCCCGAGAGGTACTGCTTCTCGAAGGTGTCGTTCTCGCCGACGTAACTGGAGACCATTCTGGCGATCTGGCGTGTCTGGAGGAGGAGGCCGAGTCCCCAGTCGTCGACTCCGGCATTGTTGGAGATGCAGGTGATCCCCTTCACACCGGTGTCGCGCAGGGCGATGATGAGTTGCTCGGGAATGCCGCAGAGTCCGAAGCCGCCGACCATGACGGTGCAGCCGTCGTAGAGGATGCCTCGGTCCTTGAGGTCGGCGAGGGCTTGGCGTGCCGTGCTGACGATCTTTTCCGCCATCGCGTTCGCTCCGTGGTGGCTTCGATCGGATGATACGTGGCTACTTTGTGCGCACGCGCCCCTTGCCGCGCACGATGCGGCCGATCTCGTAGACCGACTCGCCGCTGCGTTCGAGTTTCTCCCGCACGGCCGCCGCGAAGGCGGGGCGGACGATCACGCAGTAGCCGATGCCCATGTTGAAGACGCGGCGCATCTCCTCGTCGTCCACGCGGCCTTGCTGCGAGAGAAATGCAAAGATCGGCGGCACCGGCCAGGCGTCGAGGTCGATGACCGCGTCCACGCCGGGGTGCAGGGCGCGTTCGAGGTTGCCCGCCAGCCCGCCGCCGGTGACGTGAGCCATGCCGGTAACGACCTTCTTCACGCGGTACGAGCGTTCGAGGCGGACGATGGACTGGGCGTAGATGCGTGTCGGTTCGAGCAGCGTGCGGCCGAGGGGCGCTTCGAGGCCCGGGTAGGTTCGGGCGAGGTCGAGTCTGCGGTCATCGATGATCTTGCGGACGAGGGTGTAGCCGTTGGAGTGGACGCCGCTGGAGGCGAGGCCGAGGACGACGTCGCCCGGTTCGGGGCTTCGCCGGCTGATGGCGCGTGAGAGTTCGACGACGCCGACGGCGAATCCGACGAGGTCGAAATCGCCCGGCCTGTAGAGGTCGCCCATCTCGGCCGTCTCGCCGCCGAGCAGGGCGCAGCCGGCGACGCGGCAACCCTCGGCGACGCCGTGCATGACGCGATTCATGGCGTCCTTGTCGACGTGGGGGACGGAGAGGCAGTCCAGGAAGAAGAGCGGCTCTGCCCCTTCGACGATCAAGTCGTTGACGTTCATCGCGACGAGGTCGATGCCGATGGTGTCCAGCACACCGAGCCGCTGGGCGAGTTTGATCTTGGTGCCCACGCCGTCGCAGCACGCCACGAGCACGGGGTCGCGGTAGTTGCGTTTGAAGAGGCGTTCGTTGTAGTCGAGGCGGAAGAGGCCGGCGAACCCTCCGGGGTTGGCGATGACGCGCGGCCCGTGCGTTCGGCGCATGAGCGCGTCCAGCCCGCCGACGAACTCGTCGTAGCGTTCGAGGTCGATCCCGGCGGAGGCGTAGGTCGCGCCCCCGGCGCGGGGCACGGCGGAGCCTCGGCGTTGCTGGCGTGGTTTCGGCATCGGGCAAGAGGATACCGGCCCCGACGCACGCCCGGCGGTTGCCGTCCGCGCGCCGGTCGCCGTAGACTCGCCGCGTCCGGGCCGAGGCGGAATCGCGCCCGGCATCCCGGTCCAACGACGCACCCTCAGGCGGCACCACGCATGACAAACCCGTACCTCTTCACGTCCGAGTCCGTCTCGATGGGCCACCCCGACAAGGTCGCCGACCAGGTGTCGGACGCGATCCTCGACGCGCTGCTCGAGCAGGATCCGCACTCGCGCGTCGCCGTGGAGACGATGGTCTCCACGGGCATGGTCATCATCGCCGGCGAGATCACGACCAAGGCGTACGTCGAGATGCCGGATGTCGTGCGTGAGACGATCCGCGAGATCGGGTACACCGACGCGCGCCTCGCGTTCGACTACGAATCCTGCGCCGTGCTCGTCTCGATCAAGAAGCAGGCGCCGGAAATCGCTCAGGGCGTCGATCGCGGCGGCGCTGGCGACCAGGGCATGATGTTCGGCTTCGCCTGCCGCGAGACGCCGACGCTGATGCCGCTGCCGATCCATCTCGCCCACCGCATGGTCGAGCAGCAGGCGCACGTCCGGCGCGAGGGGATCATCCCCGGCCTGCGACCGGACGCCAAGAGCCAGGTGACGATCGAGTACGAGGGCGCGACGCCCGTCCGAGTGGACACCATCGTCCTCTCGACGCAGCACGACCGGACCTGGACCGAGCGGCAGGACGCCCTGAAGCGCGAGATCGTCGAGCACGTTCTCAAGCCCGTTCTCGGCGAGTGGTGGAACCCCGGCATCACCGTTCACGTCAACCCCACCGGCAGTTTCGAAATCGGCGGCCCGCACGGGGACTGCGGGCTGACCGGGCGCAAGATCATCGTCGATACCTACGGCGGACGCGGGCGGCACGGCGGCGGAGCGTTCAGCGGCAAGGATCCCACCAAGGTCGATCGCTCCGCGGCGTACATGGCCCGCTACATCGCCAAGAACCTCGTCGCCGCGGAACTGGCTGACATCTGCGAAGTGCAGCTCGCCTACGCGATCGGCGTCGCCGAGCCGGTCAGCGTCCACGTCGACTGCTTCGGAACCGAGCGGGCGGACACGGCGAGACTCGCCAAGGCCGTACGCGAGGTCTTCCAACTCACGCCCAGGGGCATCATCGAATCGCTGGGCCTGCGCAAGCCCATCTACCGGCCGACCGCACGGCACGGGCACTTCGGCCGCCAGCCGCGGGGCGATCTCTTCACTTGGGAGCGCACGGACAAGGTCGATGCGCTGAAGAAGGCCGCGAAGGGCTGATCGGGCTGTCAAACGGTCTCGAGGCAGCGACGGATGCGGCGCACCGTGCCTTCGCGCCCGACGAGGGAGAGCGTCTCGCCCAGGCCCGGGCTGACGGTCGAGCCCGTGACGGCGATGCGCAGCGGCTGAGCGAGCCTGCCCATGCCGAGCGATCGGCTCTCGCAGAAGGCTTTGGCCGCGGCGTCGATGGCGTCGGGCGTGAAGCGTGGGAGAGATTCGAGCGCGGGCAGGAAGTCACGGAGCACGTCGAGTCCGCGCGGATTGCCCTTGCGCAGGTTCTTCTCGACGGCTTTCTCGTCGTACCGGACGCCGTCGTCGGGGATGAGGGCAAAGGCGATCGGCTCGCGGCACTGTCCAAACGTTCGGATGCGCGGTTGCACGGCCCGCGACGCGAGGACGAAGCGGTCGCCCAGCAGCGAGGGCAGAGCGGGGTCGTAGCGCTCGCACCACTCGCGCCAGCGGCGGTCGAACTCCACAGGCTCCAGCGCGGCGATCATGGTCTGGTTGAAGGCGAGCAACTTGTCACGGTCGAACTTCGCGTTGGACTTGCCGATGCGATCGAGCGAGAAATGCTCGGCCAGAAATGCCATGTCGAAGCGTTCGAGGTCGGTGCCGTCGGGATTCTTCAGGCCGGGGTTCCAGCCCAGCAGGGCGAGGTAGTTGCAGAGCGTTTCGGGGAGGTAGCCGGAGCGGCGGAAGTCCTCGACGTCGATCTCCGGCAGGGAGAGGTCGAGTTCGCGTGCAAGGGCGAGGAGGGCGTCGGTCGGGAGCTGACGGGTCTTGTCGGAGAGCCACTGCGCGAGGTCGGCGGGAGAAAGAAGAGAAGTAGCAGAGGCGGGCGAGACGCCCGCACCACCAGAGCCCGAAGGCGCACGGTCGAGCATCGCCTTGCGGACGGTCTTGTCCTTGTCGCGTTTGGACATCTTCGACCCGTCCGGGTTGAAGATGAGCGGCATGTGCGCGTAGACCGGCGTTCGGAAGCCGAGCGCGTGCTGGAGCGAGACGTGGCGCGGCGTGTTGTTCAGGTGCTCCTGGCCGCGCAGTACGTGGGTCACGCCCATCAGCTCGTCGTCCACGACCACGGCGAAGTGGTATGTGGGGAAGCCGTCCGCTTTGCGGAGGACGAAGTCGTCGAGGTGCTCCTCGGTGAAGTCGATCTCGCCGAGTACGGCATCGGTGACGCGCACCGACTCGTCCGGCATCCGGAACCGCACGACGCAGGGCTCGCCGGCGCGGTAGCGGCGCAGGGCAGCGGCGTGGTCGTAGCCGGGTCGGCGGCGGTAGCGGAAGGTCTCCTTGCGGGCGGCGGCCTCGCGCCGGAGGGCGTCGAGTTCCTCCGCGGTGTCGAAGGACGGGTAGGCGAGATCATGCTCGATGAGCGCGTCGAGGTGGCGGTTGTAGATGTCCAGCCGCTGGGCCTGGAAGAACGGCCCAACGTGCCGCGGGTCGCCGCCGAACGTCGATAGTCCTGAATCCGCCACGGAGCGGGGGGGTGCCCAGATCGGCCCCTCATCCCAGTGGATGCCCAGCCAGGCGAGGTCTTCGAGGATGCCCCGGGCGGCATCCTCTGAGGACCGCTTCTGGTCCGTGTCCTCGATGCGGAGGATGAACCGGCCGCCGTGCCGTCGGGCGTAGGCCCAGCAGAACAGGGCCGTGCGGGCACCACCGACATGGAGGTGGCCGGTGGGGGAGGGAGCGAAGCGGGTGATGACTGGGTTTTCCGCGGGCATGGACTGCAAGGGTAGGGGGGAGTTTGCGCGACCCCATCCGTCCGGCACGAATCCGTTGCAGTTCGCTAGACTGCTCGGCTGGGAGGCGGTCCTCCGGCCACGTCCGCGAGGGGCGCCCAGGTGGAGCCGGCTTTGCGGCACCGCTCGTACACGCGGGCGTTGTCGTGTCTGTGATCCCCGAGTGACGGGGCAGGAGGTGTGAATCCGATGGCTGTACGCAACGCTGCCGACATCCGGAACGTGTGTCTCGTTGGTCACGGCGGGAGCGGGAAGACGCTGCTCACGGAGCGGCTTCTCTTCGCCGCGGGCGCCCTGACCCGGATGGGCAGCGTTGAGGACGGCAGCACAGCGAGTGATTGGACGGACGATGAAAAGAAGCACAGGCACTCACTGCGGCCGACCGTGCTTCATTTCGATCACGAGGGCCACACCGTCAACCTGATCGACACCCCTGGGACGCTGGACTTTCTCGGGCACGCCATCGCATCGCTGCCCGCAGCCGAGACGGTCGTGGTCGTGATCGACGCCCACAAGGGGATCGAAACGGCGACGCGCCGGCTGATGACGATCGCCCGCGAGCGGAACCTGCCGCGCATGATCGTCGTGAACAAGATCGACGAATCGCAGGCGGACCTCGAAGGGCTGACCGACCGCATCCGCGAGGTCTTCGGCGGCGAGTGCGTGCCGATCAACCTGCCGGCTGAGGGGCGTGGGTCGGTCATCAACGTCTTCGAGGACGATCATCCCGATGGCAAGCCCGAGTTTTCCAGTCTGGACGAGGCGCACACTCAGATCGTCGAGCAGGTCGTCGAGGTCGATGAAGACCTGATGGTGGAGTATCTGGAGAAGGGCGCGGGAGGACTCGACAAGGAGAGAATCTCTGCGGCGTTCAGGCAGGCGCTGCGCGAGGGGCATCTCGTGCCGATCTGCTACGCGAGCGCGAAGAGCGGCGCGGGTGCGAAGGAGCTGCTGCACGTTTTCGCGTCTCTGCTGCCCAGCCCGCTTGAGGGGAATCCGCGTCCGTTCTCGACGCCCGATGGCACGGAGGTCCGCCCCGAGCCGGACCCGGAGAAGCCGCTGATTGCACACGTGTTCTCTGTTGCGAGCGACCCCTTCGTCGGGCGTCTTGGGTACTTCAAGGTCCACCAGGGGACGATCAAGCCGAAAGCGGAGTTGTTCATCGACGACGGCCGCCGGGCGGTACGCATCGGACACCTGCTGCGGCCGCAGGGCAAGGACAACCAGGAAGTGGATGCGCTCGGTCCGGGTGAGATCGGCGTCGTGGCGAAGGTGGACGAGGTGCAGTTCAACTCGGTGCTGCACGCCGGCCAGTACGCGGACGGCCTGAGGCTGCGTCCGTTGCCGCTGCCCAAGCCCATGTACGGCCTGGCGGTGACGCTGAAGAACCACAAGGACGAGACGAAGTTCGGCCCCGCGGTCGCCAAGCTCGAGGCCGAAGACCCGTGCTTCAAGGTCGAGCGCGTGGCCGCGACGAAGCAGACCGTGATGCGCGGCCTGGGCGAACTGCACCTGCGCGTCGTGCTCGAGAAGCTCAAGAGCCAGTACAACATCGAACTGGAGACAGCCACGCCCAAGGTCGCCTACAAGGAGACGATCAGCGCAAAGGCGGAGGGCCACCACCGGCACAAGAAGCAGACCGGCGGCGCGGGGCAGTTCGGCGAAGTCTACCTCCGCGTCGAGCCGCTCCCGCAGGACCATGCCGACGGCTTCGAGTTCGTCAATGCAACGGTCGGCGGCAGCATCCCACGCCAGTTCATGCCCGCGATCGAGAAGGGCGTGCGCCAGGTGCTCGGCGACGGGGCGATCGCCGGCTACCCCATGACCGGCATCAAGGTCGAGGTCTACGACGGCAAGTACCACGCCGTGGACTCGAAGGAAGTCGCCTTCATCACAGCCGGCAAACGGGCGTTCATCGACGCCGTTCAGAAGGCGAAGCCGGCCCTGCTCGAACCGTTCGTCGAACTGGAAGTGACCGCGCCGAGCCAGTACATGGGCGACCTGACGGGCGATCTCTCGACGAAGCGAGGGCGTGTCGTGGACACGGGCATGATCGGGGCGGACATCTGCGTGATCCGCGCCATCGTGCCGCTGAGCGAACTCCAGAACTACTCCAACGAGCTCAAGAGCATCACCGGTGGGGCCGGGTCGTACACCATGGACTACTCGCACGACGAGCAGACCCCGCCGCACGTCATGCAGGAAGTCGTCGCGGCCTACAAACCGCACGCGGAAGAGGACTGAACGACGACGGGGTCTGCAAGGCCCCGCCCCGAAGAGCACGGGGACCCAAGCCCCCGAACAGCGAACTGGAGGTGGCGGCATGAACGCTCGTGGCCTGAATCCTGCGGTGGTGGTGGTGGCCCTGCTGCTCGCGGCGGGACTCATCACCGTCTTCATCATCAAAGGCGGGGGCGGACCGAAGCAGGCGACAGGCGAATCGACCGCACTCCCCTCGATCGAGCGACCGGGCATCCAGCCCGCGCCATCGCGGGAGCCGATCGCGTACCAGACGCCCCAGGAACCCGCCTCCGAGGGCGAGCCGGGGGACAAGGATGTTCCGGTGGAGGTCTCAGTGGCGACGGTCCTTCCCGCGCTCGTCTCCGCCGCGGCGGACGGTGATACCGGCCGAGTGCGTTCGCTGCTCGAGGGCGGCGAGGCGGTCGATCAACGAGATGACAACGGCCGGACGGCACTGATTGCCGCCGCCGCGGGCGGGCATATGGAGACCGTCTTTGCCCTCCTGGACGCGGGGGCGGATCCGCTGGCCAAGGACGACCGCGGCCTCTCCGCCCGCGACCATGCCATCGCCAGGGCCGACGAAGCCGGACTGCGGCTGGCCAAGGTGCTGGAGGGGGCGATCGCCGCGGTTGTCGGGTCCGTGACGGACCAGACCAAGTAGCCGACCACGATAGCCAAAAGCGGACGTGGACAAGGCTGCGAGCCGAGGTAGAGTCTCACATGGACCGGATCGGCCCCATCAGCGTACCAGCGGAGGTCTTCCGGGCCTACGGCTCGGGTGCGAGGCCGGCCGCGGTTGACGGGTCACTCGATGTGCGAGCGGTTCGGGCGGTCGATTCCTTCGAACCGACGGCCCGCACTCGGGGCGCCTCACGACTCATCGCTGCGGCGGTGCGTGGCGGGGTTGAGTTCACGGTCCAACCGAGCAAACCCGCGTCCGCCGCGCTTCCGATGTACCGCCACCCGGCCGATCGGAACACGGCAGCGACGGGCATCACGCTCGGCCGCATCCTCGACGCGCAGGGTTGATCGATAGGGCGACAGGCTACGGTCTGACGGCGTGCCCTGCTATCGTGCGCCCGTGACCATGACTCCATCCGCCCCGCGCCGTTCTGGTTCGCTGCCCGTACCCTCCGCGCACGCGAAGCACTGGATGCTCGATCCCGACATCGTCTTCCTGAACCACGGCTCATACGGCGCGTGCCCGGTCCCCGTGCTCGAGACTCAGCGCCGCTACCGCGACATGATGGAGCGCGAGCCGGTGCGGTTCTTCATGCTCCAGCAAGAGGGGCTGATGGACCTGGCACGCGAGGCCGTGGCGTCGCTCGTCAACTGCGACATGGAAGGGATCGGCTTCGCGCCGAACGTCACGCAGGCCGTCGCTTCGGTGATCGAACTTTCGGGGCTTGGCGAGGGCGACGAGGCGCTCGCCAACGACCACGAGTACTCCGCGTGCCTGAGCACGTTCCAGCGCTACGCACGGCGAACGGGTGCGCGGCTCGTGAAGGCGACCGTCCCGTTCCCGGCCGCGGGCGAGGACGAGGTCTTCGACGCCATCATGTCGCGCGTGACGGACCGCACCCGCCTCGCGCTCATCAGCCACATCACCAGCCCGACGGCGATGGTCTTTCCCGTTGCCCGGCTGACGGCCGCGCTGAAGGCCCGCGGCGTTGAGGTGCTCATCGACGGGGCGCATGCGCCCGGTCAGGTGCCGGTGGATGTTGCCGCGATCGCCCCGACGTACTACACCGCGAATCTCCACAAGTGGCCCTCGTGCCCGAAGGGGACGGCCTTTCTGTGGGTCGCGCCGGTGCGGCGCGAGGGTTTCGAGCCGCTCGCCCTTTCGTCGCGCGCGCACCTGAACCGCACCGACCGCGACCGCTTCCGCTGCTTGTTCGATTACGTCGGCACCGACGACTACACCGGTTTCGCCGCTGTCCCGGATGCCCTGCGGTTCATGGCGTCGCTCGAAGGGAGTTGGGATGCGCTGATGGCCCGCAACCACGCGCTCGTACTGGCCGGTCGGCGTCTGCTCTGCGACGCGCTCGGCACAGAACCGGCCGTGCCCGAGCGGATGCTCGGGGCGATGGCGACGGTCGTCGTTCCGGGTGCGGGCCTGCCCTCCGGCGGTACCGCGCCGGGCCGGTACGAGGACCCGCTGCAGGAACGCCTCGTCGAGCGCCACGGCATCCAGGTTCCCGTCTGGAGCCTGCCATCGGCCGGGCTTCGCCTGCTGCGCATCAGTGCGCAGGCGTACAACTCGATCGAGCAGTACGAATACCTCGCCGACGCACTGAGGCAGGAAGTCGTGCTGGAGCGGAGGGCTTGACGGATCAGGAGCGGTCACGCCG